>Ga0209061_1000755_pt1 | contig 70938 bp, 54 predicted proteins | sample Coa_R1_10_FD_187157 | JGI IMG/M metagenome (GOLD analysis project Ga0209061, IMG submission 187157) | Surface soil microbial communities from Centralia Pennsylvania, which are recovering from an underground coalmine fire - Coalmine... | ecosystem: Environmental > Terrestrial > Soil >... | reverse complement strand
GCTCCTTGGGACGCCCGACTCAACAGGTTCTCCAACCATCCTGTGGTCACAAACGTATCATTGTCAACCCAGGCGACGTAAGGCGTTTGCACCTGTGGCAAGTAGTCCCGAAACGCTTTCATGGGGATCGTTCGGCCACAGGGGACAATCTCCACAGGACCGTGCGTGTCTAGTCGTCGAAGTCGGGTCAAAGTCCTTTTGGAATACCCAAAATCGAGAAAGACAAGCCGATAAGGCGGCGTCGTATGTTGGAGGATCGATGCGGCGCAAGCGAGCACGCTGGTGAAGCGGTCTCGCGGCACTACCACGATGGTTACTTGCTCTTTCATTTTAGCTTACCTCCAGAAGAATTATTCGGTTCATGCATCTTGAATGGGGGACATGGAGTGCAAGGCCACTGGATTTTTGACCTTTGCAGACGTCGCTTCACCGCGCTCGGGCAGATCGTGCTCTTCTTGATCGACTCCTTTGGGGGCTTGACCATCGAGCAGGGCTTGATAGACGCGAAGATAGCGTTGGGCAAAGCGCTCGGCGTTGAATTGCTCCACGGCCGCTTGACGCGCCTGCTCGGCCAGGGAACGCCGCAAACAAGGATCGCTGATAAGACGCGCCATGGCTGCAGCCAGTTCTTCGGGCGCCTCCGGCGACACTAACAAGCCCGTTTCCCCTTCCCGGACGATGTCGGGAATGCCGCCGACACGAGTGGCGATGAGCGGCAGCTGGGTAGCCATCGCTTCGACCAAGGCCAGCCCGAACGCTTCTAAACGCGGCGCATGCACAAAGAGGTCGAAGGCCCGTAGCCAACGGTGTATGTCGTTGTGAAATCCCGCAAAAAGGATTCGTGCCGAGGGCATGGAGCGAGCGAGCGCTTGTAGTCTCTCTTGTTGCTCGTGCGTCCCAGAGCCGAACACTACCAAGACGACGGGGACTGGCAAAGGGCCAGCGACCAATTTTTGGAAACCACGCACAACGACATCGATCCCCTTTTCTGGCCCGAAGTGGCCTACGGCGCCGATCACGAACGTTTCCTGGCTCAAATCGAGGGCTTTGCGGACGGCGGCGCCGGCCAGCGGGTCGGGCCGAAACCGTTCCATATCAATGCCAAAAGGAATACGAATAACTTTCCGGCGCCGGACGAAGTTCGTAGAGAGAAAGTGTTGCTGACGTTCCCGCGAACCTGTAACAATAACATCGCTCATGGAATTGGCAAAGGCATTGCGAAGGCGATCGCGCAATGTTGCCGACTCGAAGTTAAGTGAGCGGTGAAATGTCATCAGCATACGGCAGCGAGGCATCCGTAAGCGCGCCAGCGCAGCGAGGTATTGACTGGCGCCATCGTGGGCATGGATCAGGTCGATTTGACGCCGGCGGCAAAAATGGTCGAGACGCCGGATCGCACGAAGGTCGAAAACCGATCGGCGCGGAAAAACTTCTGCAGCACCGATGACGTCTTGGAGTTCCTGAGGGGAACAGCCGAGTTCTTCAAGGCAGCCCAGGTCGAAACGCACATGCTCGGAGCGGAGATACTTAATCAGCGTTAGGATGGCATTGCGCCGCCCGCTGCGTTGAAACGTCAGAGTGAGATGGAGCACATTCATATCAACAAGGCCTATATCGAGTTGCCCATCATTGTTCCTAACGATCGGCGTTAGCTGGCTGGTGCGTTTTTCACCAGCCAGCTAACGCCGACCGTTCGCCGCTAAACCGTTGACTTCCGCAGTATACAGGGATTCATAGAGCGCTTCGTAAGAAGCAACGACCTTACGGATATCAAATAGTTGTTCCACGCGCTTACGGCCGGCTGCCCCCATGCGGCGGGCGCGGCTTGGCTCGCGGACCAAGGTGAGAAGAGCCTCGGCTAATCTCTGAGGAGATTGGGGGGGCACCAACAACCCGGTCTCATTCGGAACCACCACTTCGGGATTTCCGCCCACTGGCGTGGCCACCACCGGCAAGCCTGTGGCCATCGCTTCCAAGATCGTCAGGGGAATGCCTTCCTCCACGGAGGGAAGCACGAATAAATCTGCGCAGGCCAAGATCGCTGGTACGTCGTGGCGCTCCCCCAAGAACACGACACGTTCCCCCAGCCCAAGCTCTTTATGGAGAGCAAGCAACATTTCCCGGTCGGGACCATCGCCTACGAGGGTTAAACGGAAATCAGGTTCGACGTCGAGCACCTGCCGCGCTGCTTGCAAGAGAGTGGATTGGTCCTTGGAAATGCACAAACGGGCGACGTGGACTGCATGTTTGCCGGTGTGCTGACCATTCCGATGTGTGAAAGGAAAACGATCCAGATCGATGCCATTACGGATAACATGGATTCTTCGGTCCGGTACGCCCTCAATCTCGCGTACCACGGCAGCGGCGTCTTCGGAAACGGGTACGATCCGGTCGGTGAAATAAGAAGCCAACCAGTTCTTGAACACGGCGCTGCGTCGAGTGGGATCGTTCCGTCCGTGTTTGGTATGAACGACGACGGGCACGCCCGCGAGACGTGCAGCGATAACTCCGAAAAAGTGGGGACTCATATTGTGAGTATGCAGGACATGCGGCCTCAATTGACGTAGCCGGCGGATCAGACGGTAAAGAGTGCGTGCCTTTGGGAGCTTGGGGCAATCGAGGCTTTCGAGAGGGACATTCAGCTCGGTGAAGGCAGGCGCCAGCTGCCCAGGCTCCTGAAGGCAAATGATGTGGGGAGAGAAGCGGTCTCGATTGCAATGGCGCACCAGATTGAGGACAACCATCTCCAGTCCGCCAACGTTCAGCCCCAAGACCAGGTGAACGACTGATAGAGGGTATTTACGGTCGTACATATATTCAATTGCTCTTCTGAAGGACCGGTGGATGAATAAAGAGGCGCTTGGCCGTCGCCTCGTTGACGTAAGCCGCTGCTATGAGGCCCGATTCATCCGGCTCGCCGCTCGGATCCACGTAAATGCGTGGATCGGTCCGTGCTGTGCCGCCGAAAGCCGCCGTTGGCGTATCGAGCGCCGTCACACGGAAAAGGTACGATTGCTCGGCAAGCCCTTGAAGCCAGTGAATATTGTGATAGGTTTCTGAGTTCGTTGTAAAACCGCCGGGACCAAGCTCGGTATCGAGCACCTTGCGGACAAGTAGTTTCCCGTTCTCTTCACGAACCCGGTCATAATGACGGATCGCCACACGACCGGCAAGCACATAGAACCCAGACACCACCCGATAGTGGCCATGAGGCGGTATCTGTTCTCCCGCCCGCAAAATCAAAATGTCCGCTCGGACTCCGAGGTGGCCCAGCAAAGCGAAGCGCCGCTGCCACAGGTTCAATCGTCCCGATCTCGCCGACGAAGAGGAATCGTCATTAAAGGTCGAAATAGGAACTTTATATCCGCCGGGTCGGTTCAGATGCTGGACCTTTTCCTCGAAGCGAAGATCGCGCTGGATCGAGCCAGGATCGAGCTGTTGATAGAATGTGGCGAGATGGCAACGAAACGCTTCATCGGAGATCCAGCCCAGCTGCATCCGAATCGCTTGTCCCAACAGGCGATTGAAAGCGTGGGCAGCGCCGAGGAATCGAGGCAAGTACCAGCGAAGAATCACTCGGGACAGCAGTTTCTTCATCTTGCGCTCTCAATTTTGGCCAAAAAATCGATCATACCAGGCGCTCAAATTCATCAGGTTCCAGAGCCGCGTATCATGATTGCGTTGGCCGGAACAGTGCTCCTCCAGCATCTGTTCCACGGCTGCATAGCGGAAAAGGCCGAGCTTTCGCAGGCCGGACTGGAAGATCACGTCGCGAGCGAAGCTGCTCAATCCGTTGCGAAGCCATGCGCCTACGGGGGCGGCAAAAGCCTTCTTCGGGCGCTCCAGGATAACCGGCGGAAGGAGGTCGGCCATGGCGCGCTTGAGGAGGTATTTGGCATTCCAGCCTTTGAGTTTGAGCTGCATGGGGACCGTCATGAGATATTCCGCCAGGCGATGATCCAGAAACGGTACGCGTGCTTCCAAACCGAGAGACATGGTCACTTTGTCGATCCGCATAAGCAACAATTCGGCGATACGGATTTTGAGGTCGATATAAATGACCCGGCTGGCAATGTCGGCGGCGGGCCAGGCGGCCAGAAGAGGACGGCAGGTATCTGCCACTGCACGGGAGGCCTCGCCAAGCTCTTTGGGGGCGCCATCGCCGAACAGGCGTTCCAGGGTGTCCCCGTCAAAAGCCTGCGAGCCGAGGAAAAGCGCGTCGCCTCGAGCAGCCTTGCCGAGTATCCGCTCGCAACGGCGGCCAAGTCCTGTTGCCCGATGGACAGTGGCGGCCAGCTCGTGCATCCGCCGCCTCATGCCAGCAGGAAGCGCGAGCAACGGTCTCCACAGCCGCTGAAAACGCCGGAGAAAATGAATACGTGTGTCGTAGCCGAGAAACTGCTCATCGCTTCCCTCCCCGGCCAAAACGACTTTGATGCCGGAGGCGCGCGCCAAGCGCGCGAGATAGAAAAGAGGCACACAAACCGGGTCGGCAAGCGGTTCGTCCTGTTGATAGACGAGGTCCGGAAGATACTCAATGACGTCGTTTTGGCCGATTATCACCTCCTGATGATTCGTGGCAAAACGCTGGGCCACCAGGCGAGCATATTCGAGTTCGTTTTCCTCAGGGATGTTCTCGATCCCGACTGAAAAAGTGTTGATCGGTTGCGATTGGAGCGTGGCCATGAGCGCTACAATTGCGCTCGAATCCAATCCGCCGCTCAGAAAGGCCCCCAGGGGCACGTCTGCCATCAAACGCTTGGCAACCGCTTCCGTGAGGAGCTTACGGATGGTTGCCGCGGCGGCTTGTTCATCGAGAGCTGGATCGACAGGCCGCGACGGAGAAACCACATCCCAAAAGGATCGCGTTCGGAACGAACCGTCTCGCCCACCGATCAGGATGGAGCCAGCTTGCAGCTTGCGTATTCCGGCGAATAAGGTCCGCGGCGCAGGCACAGTCTTGAGAGCAAGATAATAGCCCAGGGCCTCACGATCCAGTTCGCTTGCCACTTCGGGATGAGCCAACAACGCCTTGATCTCGGAGGCGAACAGCAGCATCCCCGGACGCAGAACATAATACAGGGGCTTGATGCCCAAGCGGTCGCGTGCCAAGAGCAGGCGTCCGGCATCCTGGTCCCACAGGGCAAAGGCAAACATACCGTCCAGATGCTCAACACACTCGACGCCGTATTCTTGATACAGGTGGAGAATCACTTCGGTATCGGAACGGGAGTGAAAGCGGTGTCCGCGCCGTTCCAGTTTGGGCCGCCAATCGAGGTGGTTATAGATTTCGCCATTGAACGTCAGGACAAGCGAGCCGTTCGCGCTGGTCATAGGCTGATGGCCGTCTGGCGAAAGATCAACGATGCTCAACCGCCGATGGGCAAAGCCGACCGTGCGCTCGGTATTGACCCACACTCCTGCGTCATCCGGTCCCCGATGCTGTAGTGTCTCTCCCAGTCGAACGAGCAATTCGCTGGAGACTGGCTCGCTTCGGTCATAGTGAAAGACGCCAACGATTCCGCACATGCGGCAGAACCTCACCTCTAGCTGAGCCGCGATCGTAAGGGAGCGGCATTCCCCCCGCTCCCTTACGGTCGCGGCTCTGAATGAAATCGCTGTACCATTTGCTGATAAGCCCTTCGTTCCAGCGGATGGAGGCTGGTAAGCTTGAGCTTCAGCTCCTGGCCCTTGAGGAAAGCCAGGCGGGCGGCGACGCGGTCGCCGGCGGTTTCGTGCGCCTGGGCCAGATGGAAGTAAGCCTCGGGCCGGGGAGAGTTGCTTACCAACTCTTCCAATTCTTCAACGGCTTTCTTGGCTTCTCCCAACTTCAAGTAAACGACGGCGCGGGTATCGCTGAGAACAGCCGATGGGCCCGCTTGCTCCCAGGCCTGCTTGAGCAGGGCGAGGGCATCTGCCGGCTTACCTTCGTATTCGGCCATCAGGAAGGCCAAATTGTTCAGGGCCAGCACATCGTTCGGCTGCTTGGCCAAGATTTGGCGATACAGGGCTTCCGACTCGGCATACTTGCCCTGGATGTTGCGCAAGGCAGCGATATAGGGCATGAAATCGAGGCGTCTTCCCTCTTGGCTTGCCGCTGCCTGTGTCAGCCAACGCTCCACTCGCTCGCAGTATGGCCCCGGTTCCGAGGCAGTGTACAGCACGAGAAGGAAGGTTTCGGCCACATTCGCTATCTTGCCCTTGGCGGCGGCGCGTTCGCATTCATCCAGGGCCTCTTGGGTACGTCCCTGTCGGCCCAGGAAAGCAGCCCATTCCAGGGCCGCTTCCGGACGCTTGCCGTCCTGGGCCAGCCGGTGGAAAAGCGCACCGGCATCTGCTGTCCGGCCGATCGATTCGAGCAGCAGAGCAGCTTGGCGGAGGTCGGCGTCCTTGTTTCGAGTATAGCTCATAACGGCAGCGACGGCTTCGTCGTTCTTGCCCTCGCCTTGCAGCAGGCGGGCTTTCAATTGCACGGTCACGAGACTATTGGGCTGTTTCTGCTCCAGCTTGGCCAGCCACGGGACCGCTGCCGTCCATTCTTGGTGCCGCAGCAGGCTGTTGATGTAGCTCGCCAGATAGACGAGATTGTCACTCTCGGCGCTGACGGCAGCACCCAGGCGGCGGCTGGCTTCGTTCCATTTGCCGATCGATTCGTACAGTTGCCCCAACATGAACTGATCGACGGCGCTCAGCGGCTGCCGGGTGCCCAAGCTCTCCAGCAGGCGGATGGCTTCCTGACGTTGGCGCCGCTCCCAGCTGCGGGCCAGCAAGGCAGCGCGGGCGCGGATCTCCTCTACCGGCATCTCCTTGAGAGCTGTATCTGCCAGCGGATCGTCGAGGATGTTCAGCAGGCTCAAGGCTTGGCGCTTGTGTTGATAATCGCCGCGGGCATGAAGCACAAACGCCAACATCCGCCGTGCCCAGGCTGCGTCCTCCGAATGGGCCTTCGACTCCATCAGGCGATTCAGACATTTCTCCGCTTCTGCCGAAGCGCCGGTACGCAGATAGAACTTGGCCGCGTTGGTAAGCGTGTCGGGATCTTCGGGATGAGCGGCCAAGGCGTTGCGGTAGAGTTCTTTGGCCCGGTCGAGCTGGTCCACGGTCTCGTAGCAGGCGGCCAGAGTCAGGGCAGACTTGTCGGGCGGTAGCTTAGATTCAGCCTGAGCGAGGAGCGCTTCGGCCTCTTTTTTCTTGCCTGTGCGCGTCAGGAATTGCACCAGGGCAAACCAGGTTGCTGGTTCATTCTCGGCCAGGGCCAGGGCGCGCCGGAGCGCTTTCTCAGCCTCGGCAGCGTGGGTCTGGCTCTGCGCCAACATCTGCCCCAGCCAGAGATGATCGCGGTAGTCCTTGGAGTCGGCCGTCACAGCCTGTTGGGCCAGGCGCAAGGCGTGATCGGGGTTGGCATGGGTGCGCAGGGAAACCTCAGCGGCCAGCCGTTGCAAATCGGACGGCATGGCGTCTGGCTGCGGCAGCTGGCGCAACGCCGCCTCGGCGTCGGCAAAGCGCCGCCGCTGATACAATAGCTGGACGAGCGAACGGATGGTGGTAACGCTATGGTCGCCTAGCTCGACGGCTTGCTGATAGCGGCGGATGGCCTGTTCCGGATAGCCGGCCAATTCCTCGGCCAAGGCCAGGCAAACCGGAGCGCGCGGCCAACTCGGCCGCTTAATCATCACTTCTTCAAGCAGTCCCCGCGCCTCGACGAGCTTGTTCCGCTCGCCACTGCGGGCCTCTTCTACCAGCTGAGCGGCACGGGCGTACTTCCACAAGGAACCGTCTGCGCCCTCGATGTTGCGGATGGCGTCGATAGCACGATTGATGGCCGACGGATCCTTGGACAACAGGGCCAGATCGAACTGCGCGATGCGGACGCTCAGATCATTGGGCCGCAACTCGGCCAAGCGCGTCCACAGCCGGGCCGCTCCGTCTCGATCGTTGGCCAGACTGTGAGCCGCCGCCAAGCCGCGCAGCAGACGTACCTGATCGTCTTCGGGGAACTTCTCTGCTCCCTCGGCCAATTTTGCCAAAACAGGAAGAGACTTCGCGGCGTCGCGGCGAAGGGCCTGAGAAGCCCGGGCCAGCCGCAGGGCAACGCTATCACCCAGAGTGCGCTCTGCCTCGTCGAGCAAGGCGTCTGCCTCTTTGGGCTGCTTGCGTTGCTCGGCAAGCTCGGTCAGGGCGACCCAGAGTGTGACTTCCTTCGGATGTGCCTTGCGTGCATCCTTCAACACCTGCTCTGCTTGTTGGGCTTGGCCGCGCGCCATCCAGGCCGCGGCTCGCAGGATCGCCGTCTCGACGGCATCGGAGCGGGAGGCATCCGCCTCTCGCTCGGGGGGCTGACGCTCCCCGCTCAGAAGGCGATCAACTTCTTCCCACTGTTGCTCGGCGGGGGGGCGTTGCTGGTTGCGGCGAATCAGCAGACGCGCCACACGGAGGCGGGCCTGAGAACCAACGCCTTCCAACCGCAACAGACGCTGATACGCCTTCAAAGCGTCCTCCTCGCGTCCGAGCGCTTCCAGAGCGGCGCCCAGACCCAGGTTGCCGGGTATCGACAACGGATCAGCGGATACCAGGCGCTGATAAGCTGTGTAACGCTGGTCCACATCGCCCAGCTGTTCGTAGCAGCGGGCCAGCAACAAATCGCTGTGCCGTACCAGGGCGGGCCAGGCTTCCAGTCCCGGACGAGTGCGTTCCAGCAGGTCGGCGCTGTCGCGCCAGCGTCCCTTGGCCAGTAGCAGCCGCGCTCGCAGGTAATCCAGCTGTGCCGACGCCAGGCCGCCTTTTTTCATCTGCGCGAGAAGGTCTGCCATTTCCGATTCCTCGCCGTCGCCGACGCGCAGGTCGGCCAGCGCCCACAGCAGATCGATCTGTCCCGGTTTGGCTTCCAGCCCGCGGCGCAAGAGAGCGACGGCCTCGCTGCGTCGGCCGGCCTGTTGTTCGAGGGCAGACAACGCCAGATACATGCGGGCATCGGCGGGATGTTTCTCGATGCCGCGCTGGAGGAACTTGCGAGCTGCGGCCATGTCGGACGTTTGGCGGGCAGCCTCGGCCGATTGAAGCAGCACATCGGCATTATCGGGTTCGCGCTTCTGGGCCTCGGCCAGGGCGCGGGCGGCTCGCTCTGCACCGCTTTTGCTCTTATCGAATTCTTTCCAGTACGCGCTCAGCACCAGGAACGCCTCGGCTGTCGGCGTGTCCTTGACCATTTGCTCCATGAGCTTGTTGGCTGCTTCGGGATCGCTGATGTGGCGGCGGAGCAGGGCGGCATAGGCGGTGTAGGTCTCCAGCTGGACCGGCGGCAGGGTGACGGCTTTGGCATAGTGCTCGCGCGCGCCTTTGTAATCGCCCTTCTGCTCCAGCGCCCGACCATAGAGGGTGTGCAATTCACCATCGCTGCTGTCCAGGGCGCCCAGGGTCGTGAGGTGATTCAGGGCATCGTCATGCCGGCCCAGAAGCAGGGCCACTTTCGCGGCCCGCAGGCGGATGTCTTTCCGTGCCGGGTCTTGACGCAGCACGGTGTCATAAACGATCAGTGCTGTGAAGAAATCCTTCCCTGTGCGGGCCAGCTTCTCGGCCAACAGGCCCAGGCGCGCTCGCGCTTCGGTGTCCGTGGGACGGAAGGTGAGGTAGTGGCGGAGATGTTCCATCTCTTTGTGGTAGAGCGCCGTTTTCGCTTCAGCGTCTGCGGCTTCCGCTTCTTGCTCGGCCCGGTTGGCGCGGTCGAGGAAAACGCCGGCGTTGCGCTTGAGTTGATAGCCGTGCAACAGGTGAACACTGCCGCCGCAGATGATACACAAAACCAGCAGAATAGCGGCGAATTTGACGTTGAAGCGCAGAGACATGCGAAGACCTCCGCATCAGAAATGGACACGTTATTATAGAGCTAGTGGAAGAAGAAACGCCCCTTCTTTGTGGAGGAGGGCGTTGGGGCGAGTAGCACTTCTTTGGGCGATTCCGAGGAGTTAAACAAAGGGGCGGCCTCGTTGGGCCGCCCCTTGGACGGAAGCCAGGAATACCTGTCCGTTACGCGACTGCTAAGGGGCCGCCCCGTTGACGACGGCGCCAGTAGCGGACCAGACCCAGCACGGGCAGGCCGCTGAGCCACAACGCCAAGCTTGCTGGTTCGGGGGTAACCGTAATCGTCGTTGTGGCGGTATCGTGGATTGCGGCTCCTTGTGAGCCATTAAAAGTGAAGATGTTGTTAATGGCGAACGGAGAAGAACCCGAAATCGCCACCGTCGCTGAAGCAGTGTTACCAGGGGGAGTTCCGCTTGAAAGCGGCCCTTGCGTCCCCGTGGGGTTGATTCCTGTCCCCGCGGTAGTGCTATTGCTCTGGTCAAAGTAGCTCACGAGGGTATCACTCCCGCCGCCGCTAAGGAGAGAATTCGAGAGCGTGCTGGTCATGATTCCCACAGGCCCTGTCAACGGACCAAGAGCGTTGACAGCCTCTGTGATGACGATGCTCCCTACTCCTTTTCCTATGGTGACGTTCGTGGTGGACTGGGTTGCGTCCACACTTGAAACACCCGATTGTGGCCCAGTTGCCGTAAGGGCGTCCCCCGGAGCCGCCGCACTGCCGCCTACCGTGGTACCCGTCACCTTGTCGGCGAAACCGAGACTGATCGACCCATTACCAAGGCCAGCAGAGGCGTTAGTAATGGATGCACTATTCGTCCCCCCAGTTGTAAAACTGGTCGTATGCGCACCATAGTTCTGGTCGATAGTCAACTGACCGAGCAGTGTACCCGTGCCATTGGCACCACTGTACTCAGAAATGACCACCACAAAATCCGCCCGCGCGGGCGGACCCAGGGCCAACAGGGCTGCCACGGCCAAGGTGGCTGCGGCGCAGGCCCATTTTCCACGCAAATGCATCGTTCTACCTCTCTTTCTGTGAGTGACAGAAAAACTTGTCCACAACGACCCACACTCTTCTCTGGTCCCGTGGACGACAAGTCCGCCCCACACGGGGCGGTGCCTCTTCTCCTCGCGAGCGGGGTTGCGTCAACGCCCCGAGCGCTCTGCTCGGGGCGTTGACGCAACCCCGCTCGCGGGATTACGCCCGGCAGATCCGTTCCCGTCCCTCGGCCACGTTCCGCGTGGCGTTCCGCGTGTCTACGACCAGGGGCGCGTGGGCGACGAGCCAGTCCCAGTCGTAGGCGGAATGATCCGTGACAATCACGACACAATCCTGATCGCGCAACCGTTCCGCCGTCAGCTTCTGACTGTCCATGCGCAGGTCGGGATGGCGACGCGTGGGAGGCAGGCGGGGGATATGCGGATCGTTGTACTGGACGATTGCCCCTTTGTGCTGCAACAACTCCATCAGCTCCAAGCCGGGCGATTCCCGGCAATCGTCCACGTCCTTTTTGTAGGCCATGCCCAAAAGCAGCACCTTGCTGCCCTTGACGGCTTTGCCGCGTTCGTTGAGGGCGTCAGCGACGCGGCTGACCACGTAAGCTGGCATGGCCGTGTTGACCTCGCCGGCCAGCTCGATGAAGCGTGTTGTCAATCCGTGCTTGCGAGCGGCCCAGGTCAGATAGAACGGATCGATGGGGATGCAGTGGCCTCCCAGTCCGGGGCCAGGATAGAAGGCCTGGAAGCCGAACGGCTTGGTCTTGGCCGCCTCGATGACTTCCCAGACATCAATGCCCATGCGATCGTACAGTACCTTCAACTCGTTGACCAGGGCGATGTTGACGGCCCGATAGGTGTTTTCCAGGATCTTGCAGGCTTCGGCGACTTCCGGCGTGGAGACGCGCACCACACGAACGACCGCGTTGCCGTACAGGGTGGCGGCCAACTCCAGGCTGTTGGCGTCCAGCCCGCCGACCACTTTAGGAATAGATGGAGCGGAAAAGTCGGGATTGCCGGGATCTTCGCGTTCGGGGCTATAGGCCAGGAAGAAATCGCTGCCGGCGTGCAACCCGCTCTGCTCCAAAATCGGCAGCACCACGTCGCGTGTCGTACCGGGATAGGTGGTGCTTTCCAACACGATCAGCTGTCCGGGCCGCAGCCGCGCTGCGATGGCTTTGGCCGACTCGACCACGTAGGTGAGGTCCGGTTCGCGTGCTTCGGTGAGGGGCGTAGGCACGCAGATGATGACCACGTCCGGCTCGCCCAGACGATCGAAGCGATCGGTGGCATCGAAGCCACGCTGCCGCATCGCGCGGATGGTTTCGTCCAGGATGTGGCCGATGTAACTTTCGCCCCGGTGCAGGCAGGCGACCTTGTCTGGATCGATGTCGAAGCCAAGGACGCGGTAGCCATTGACAGCAAAAGCGCGGGCCAGCGGCAGGCCGACATAGCCCAGGCCGATGATACCCACCCGCGCCGTCTGATTGCGAATGCGGTGCAACAGGGCCGCGAAATGATCAGCGGCCGGCGTAGGCACGCGGGGCTGTTGGTGATTTATAGAAGCCTGACTAACAAGATCGATCATGGTGCGATGCCTCAACAACTTTATGGGTGAACAACCGGCGTAAGCCGGCTGATGGGGCCAACCAGCCGGCTTACGCTGGCCGTTGGCCTACTGCCGCGATCACTAAAAGATTTTCTCCCCAGCCCAAGCGAAAGAACCATTTCTTGCACTGCTGTTTCACCCAATTCTTTCCGTTCAAGCGTGGCTGCGGTTCTGCTAAGCCTCTCGTGGCAGGCGTTGGTGCTTTATCGGGGCCGCGACGGATTAGTTCTTCGAGTCCAAACCCAACGGTGGTGCTTTTCTCGATGCGGAAACCATTTTGGCGCAAGAGCAATTCCAGGCTCGAGCGTGTGAAATACGAAAGATGAATGGGAAAAGCCCGGAATCGCTCATCAAAGCCAAAATGTCTACTCAACAGAGGAAGCGAGAGCCGCGCTCGCAACGATCGCCAATTGGGCACTTCGATCAGCAATCGCCCCTCTGCGGTCAGAAGGTGTTTCAAAGATTGCAGCACCGTGCCAGGGTCCTCTAAATGCTCGAACACGTGATTCAATGTAATGGCGTCAAAGCTGGCCGGCGCACATTCTTCCAGCCGGCTGACCACGTGAAGACCGCGGCCAGAGCACGCCTTCAGAGCGCTCGGCCCCACATCGTATCCAATCGCTTCCCAGCCTTGCTGTACCGCAACCTCGAGAAAAGAACCGCCACCGCAGCCGAAGTCCAGTAAACGCCTCCCGGCAGACGGTGGGAGGTACTCGCGCAGTAGCGCTAACACGAACTCTGCACCGCGCCGCGCCGGCGTCGTTGCATTGGGTTGGTGGCAGGAGTAGTTATCGCCGCTATAAAAACGCTCCAGCAACTCCTGGGAAGGGGCCGGGTTGACGAAGACCAATGAGCATTCCAAGCACCTTGAGAGGGCAAATTGTCCCTCGTAATCTCCAAACACCTCCTCGCCAATCCAGTGGCCGGGAGCGGGGAGCTTGCGTAAGCGTGTACCGCCGCAAACGGGACACCGGCCAAGAGTTTTTACCATCGCAGCATTCATGAACAGATCCCTGCCGGTATAACAGGTGAACGATCGGCGTCTGATCGGTCGGTCCCATCAACCGGCTGATGCCGGTCGGTCGCCAAGGACACCAACTCAAAATCGCGAGCCTCTTCAACACTGCCTTGCCAGCCAGCCTCGGCAGCGCGGACGAGGTTATACATTTCTCGCGCGGTGACGTAGTGATAATGAAAACGTCGGTCTGCTTCGGCCCGCTGGGCCAGCTGTTGATGGAAGCGGCACATCGGCTCACCGAGCAAAAGGTCCTGATTGGATTCTTTCGCTCCGTGGGTATGGAGCTTGACAAAATACCAATCGGGTCGAGTGGGAACCTGGATGCGCGCCTTCAGCCACAAATCCAGCCGCGCCATCGTCGGCGGCTGATTTCCTTGTAAACAGCCGTTCTCGACGCGGGGCAATAGCCGCCATTTGCGGCGTTTCCAGTTCAGCATCAAGGGACCTTGAATCAGCATCAAGGCGTTGTCCGGCGGCACTCCGTGGCCCACGTCTGTGCCTGTATCGTGCGATTTAGGACGTTCAGGATCATCCAGGGCGTAATAAATGCTGTTGACCTTGCGTGTCTGCGTCGGCGAGGGAAACGAGGGCAAGGTGAAGTCGGCGTAGCAGCCTGTCTGCCGTAGCACGTCGAGTTCATTGTTGACGCCGCACCAGCAGCCATCCGGCCGGGAATTGTCCAGGGCCCAGTTGCCATGGATGAAGCCGTAAACCAGCTCGCCCGTATGCCGATGGCGCGACAACATCCCGTGCCGCTGACTGAGGATCGCCTTGAAGGAAAGCAGTTTGTCGCGTAGCCCTTCGGCAGTATCGCCGTCGTGGTGGAGATGGATTTCGACTTCGCCGAAGCCGGCGCGGCACAGCTGGGCCACGCCGTCCACATGCTCGGCCTCGTATTCGTCTTGGGGAACGAAGAAGCTGTGACGGGGCGGCCGGCCGTCGCTGTCGCGGAAAGCGCCGAGCACACGAGGATATTCCGTCACCCAGCGTTCGACGCGGCGTCGAGCCAGGGCCGGCGACGCCTTCCCCAGCATCGGCTCAAAATGATCGGCAACGCAGAGCAGCAGATGCACCTCCCCCTTCACGGGAGCTTGCCGCTTGCCCGCTTGCCGGATATACGAATTCAGCCAACGCAGTGGGATCATGATACTCATTAAGGGCTAGCAGACATTTCTCTCCCCCCCCCTGGTAGGGGAGGGTTTGGATGGTTGGGGGGGAACTGCGTAGCCCACCTGCACTTCCCCCTACCCTTTCCCCCGGAGGAAAGGTTTGTTCGGTAGCTCTAAGACAAGCCAGGCGGCGCCTGCGCCGCAATCGAGTAATCGACTTTATGCCAGGAGCGGGCCGCTCGGCCAGATACCCATACCCAGAAAGCGACCCAGGCGGCCGCATTGAGAAGAACAAAGGCTCCTGCCGCTGCTGCAGTCTTTTGACCAAGGGTGGTTCCTTTCCCGCCACTGAGTAAAGCGAGTGCATAGAAAGCTATTTGAGACCACAGCAGGAATTGATACAACGGTCCTTCCAGCGCGAGGGCCAAAACGAACAGCCCCATCAAGGCCCAAGGGACGATCAGCCGACAAATCTTGTGGGAGACGAATTGGAACCAGAGCGGGTTGTGCCAGGGCGAGAGTGCTGCGGGCAAAAGGGCACACAGTTGGAAGTTGCCGCTAAGGGTGCGGACCTTGCGGCGGAACTCATCGCGCGATCGTTCTGGCAATCGGTCGTAAGCGCGAGCGCGGTCCTCATGCACAATACGGAAGCCTTGCATGGCCACCGTCAGAGGCCAGTAAACATCATCGAGGATCGTACCGGCGGGGATGGGGCGAAAGAGCTTCCGCCGCACGGCACAAATCGCTCCTGTGACCCCTACAGTGGAATGAATCTTGCTTTCCTGGCGGCGGATCCATTTCTCGTAGCGCCAATAGAGACCAACCCCCGCTACGGCACCGGAACAGCTCTCCAGGAAGAGATCGCCGCTCACGGCTCCTACGCTCGGATCGGCAAAGTTCTCCACCAAGAAGCGGAGGGAATCCACATCCCACGACTGCCGCGCATCCGCGAATATCAAAATATCGTTCGTTGCCAGGGCACAGCCAGCGCTCAATGCTGCGGCCTTGCCGCGTCGCCTGGGGAAATCCAGTACCCGTACTCCTCCTTGACTCTGGGCGCGAGCAATTTCAACGGTTCGGTCTGTAGAGCCGTCGGAGACGACAAGAATCTCTCCTGACAATTCGGTCCGGCGCAACAGTTCCTGCAATTCGAGTATCCGGGGGCCGATAGAGGCTTCTTCATTGTAAACGGAGAGAACAATGCTTACAGGCTCCTTCCAGCCCTCGCGCTTGACGAGAGGCCTTGGGCGCAACCGGCTGAGAAGTGCCAGGATCAGCGGGTAGAGCACATAGGCGTAAAATACGCAGGCAGCACAGGCCCAAAAGCACACGATGAGGAGAACGTCGGAGAAGATCATGGCAACAACTATGTTTCTTGAGTACGGCTCCGTTTTAAGTATCCGTGGATGGAACGGTTAGCGTTTTTGCATCTTCCGGCGCGCACTGCGTCCCGGTGGGTGACAGACCTGCCTTCAAGACAAGATGTACGAAGCATCTTCTTAGGGTTGGCGGATAAATCCCCTCGGGTGGGGGAGGGAATTTCTTCCGCTACCTCTTAGCGCTAGCAGACCAACTCGTAGGGCAAGCAGGCAGCTTGCTCTACAGTTTTGTCCGCCAGTCCTTAGATGCGCCTGGCCGCCAGGGAGATTCAGGCCGTGTTCCACTTTTACCATTTCGGGTGTGCAGGCGAGCGGCCGGTCTGGTCGGCCCGTGGAGCTGACCAGCTAGCTGAGGCTGGCCGTTTGCCAAGAAGCTGCCCTCCGCTTACGGAAGCGAGCAGATCGGCGAGTTGAGCAGCTTGGGTACGGCGGCTGTAAAGCGAAGCATCCCAGGCATCGAAATCCGGTGGGCATTCATCCAGATGGCGCCGAATCTCGCTGGCCAAGCACCCGGCGATGCTTTCCGGCTCGCTCGGCAGACACAGGTGGGCGGCGGGATAATGGCCGAGAATGTCCCATACCTCGCCCTTCGGGCATATTGCCACAATGGGACGACGGGCAGCCATATACTCAAAAATCTTGGCGGGCACCACACGCTCTGCCCCGGGAGAATCGCTGAGAAGGACGCACAAGCCAGCCGCGCTTCGGACCAAGCCGAGGGCGGCATCGTGATCCAGGTAGGGATGCAGCACAAGTCGGCATGGGGAACTCTGTAACCGCTCCAGGACTTGTTGCTGGGCAGGAGTACGACGTCCGGCAAAGACTAGCTCCAGCCGACTAACCAAAGCCGGCTCCCGGCGGCCAAGAGCCAGGATACCTTCTACCAAAGGTGTTGCGTCTGTCAGGTTCCACAAGGTGCCAACGTAGGCCAGCCGGTAAACTCCCCGTTCCGTTTCCGACGCTGGCGAACCGGCAAAGTCATCCGGATCATAGCCGTTGTAGATCCATGTCACGCGCGCCTTGCTTCCCGCATCGATGCGCAGTTGTTCCAGCGCTTCGGCACTGGCGCGTGTCGTGGCCATCAGCGCGCGGGCCGAACGAACAGCCAGACGCTGCATGCGCATCTGCACGTAATGACTCAGCCGGCCGCCACCTTTGTTTTCTAAATAAGCATTGCTGAGGTCCCATTCATCGCGGTAGTCCATGATAAGGGGCAGGCCTGACCACCGACTCAAGGCGACCCCGATGAGGAAACTGGAAAAAGGCGGCCCACTGACCACGATGGCATGATGGGGATGCTCGTGCAGCAAGCCTTTACCCGCTCGAATGGCTGCGGGAAGCCACAAAATCTGCGGGTCGGGTTGGAGCAAAGCAATCGTTAGACGGCGAGTCAGTCGCTTGAGGATGCCCCAGGGAGAAAAATGTCGGCGTCCCGACTCCGGCCTGGCCGCGGCCAGCGATGCTTTGACAGCGTAGCTCGGTTCCCAAGTGCGTGCTCGACGAACGATGGCCGTGTCCGGAATGTCTCGCCCGAGGCTGGTATCCAACAACGGCACAGAAGGATTGGCGACGGTCAACACGGACGGCAGCCAGCCAAATTGCGGCAAGTACTTGACGAACTTGCTCGTTCGTTGGACCCCTGCTCCTCCAATTGGGGGATAGGTGTAGGCGATGTAAAGAACACGCCGGTACATAAGGTTTTCCATCAAGCCTGCCCTCTAGAGAGCGGGAATGTCTATCCTTCCCTTACGGTCGCAGCTTGGTTTCTCGTAGGGTTTGACCCAGGCGGCGAGAGAGACCGGCGTAAGCTGCTGCCGGCGGAGAGCTGCAGCCAGATCGGGCAACACCGCTGCAGCGTAAGGATGATTGTCGTGCATCAACACCACATCACCGGCGGTCCAAGGATGCCGTGCGAACCAGGAACGCACTTCATCTGCCGAGACGCAAGCATAATCCTTGGGGTCCACGTTCCACAGGGCAATGGTGTATCCCGAACGCCAGAGCCACCAGGCCAGGCGAGCTGTCAGCTTACCGTAAGGGGGACGGAACAGCCGAACCGGGACGCCGAGGATATCGGTCAGGAGATCGCGCGTTTGCCGAATGTCCTCGACCGTCTCTCGGAAAGGCCGCGGCTTCGGCGGGCCGTTGTGGCAGTAGTAGGAGTGGCTTCCTATCACGTGCCCTTCGGCGGCCATGCGCTGCACCAGATGGGGATAGCGCTTGGCCTGCTCACCGATGACGAAAAAAGTGGCCAACCATTGTAACTCGCCCAAAATGTCAAGCAGCCGGGCCGTATGTTCGGGATGCGGTCCATCATCGAAGGTCAGAGCGACAGAAGCCTCGGCCGCTGGCCCTCGGCTGAGAAAAAGTCTCCGCGGCATGACTGCGGTCATGCCGCGTCGCAGGAATTGCCGCCAGGCAGAGCCACGACCGTAAGGAACTGGCTTTCCATCTGTCTTCTTGACCCGCATTACATTCCGGATGACGCCTTCCAAGGCGTTGGCAGAATCCTTCCAGGTCGGCAGGACCGAAAGTGGAACAGCAAGCCGCCTCGGCTCGGTAAGGGCAGCAGCGAGTGCATCGGCAAGAGCAGCGGCATCTTCCGGCGGGACGAGGCGATTCGGCCCATAGCACGCGAGTTCCGGAATGCCTCCGACGTTGCTGGCCACGAAAGGCGTACCGCAAGACAAGGATTCCCGCAAGACGTTGGGAATACCTTCCGCTCGGCTGGGTAGGACTGTCCAATCGGCCGCCCGGTACCAGTCGCCTAACTCCTGATGGGAGCAGGGGCCGGGAAAAAAGACCTTATCCATCAGGCCGAGACTCTGACAGGATTGTCTCAACTCATGCTCCAGCGGTCCCTTGCCCACGAGGTAAAGGCGGAAGGGAATAACGCTCTCTACCAAGCGTGTGCAGGCTTGCAACAGGACATCCAGCCCTTTAACAGGGACCATGCGGCCAACCCAGACGAGCACGTTGCCTTCGACAGCGATGCCGAGCCGGCGGCGTGCTTCGCTTTGGTTGCCCGGTGTGAAAAGATCACTATCCACGCCCCGGGGCACCACGTGCAATTTCTCGGCAGCGATGCCCCAACCGATAAGCTGACTCTTCAGATCCTCGCTAACCGCGATCACAGCATCGGCCTCTTGCAAGACCCGCGCGATACAGCGCCGCCGCCTGGATTGTTTGGCCAGCTGATGTACCTCGGAGCCGCCTACGATGATGACTACGGGAGCGTCTGCCCGCCGCGCGGCCCAAAGGGCCGCTTCCCCATCCGGGTGCGCCCAATGACTGAGCACGACATCCGGCTTCTCTCGACGAAACATGGGCAGAAGGGTAGAACGCACGGAAAACCAGTAGAACCAGCTGTACTGGTTGCGTAGGAGCCTGGGGGGATAGTAGTAGCGTGGATGGCTCACCTCGATACCATCGAGCCAACGGCTCCGCTGGATAGCACGAAGCCACAGACCCTGCTTCCGCCTGTACGTGCACTCATCTATCCAAGGGATGGGCGCAACCACTTGGATCTGGTGACCCTGGCTCAGGGACGCCAGAAGATGGTGATTGAAGATGCCCTTCGCCGGATCCACAGGAGTGGGATAGATGTTGCTGAGAAATAGCAGACGCATGAAAAACTACTTCGCCAGGCTGAATTGGCACCCTCTTGCTGGCGCAACAAGAGCATTCCTTGCTGGCGCAGCAAGTAAGATAGAAACAGTCCGGTATCAGAAATTACCTTGCCCGCAGGCTGTTAATTATTTATATATTCATTCGTCCGAAAACTTCGGACGCACGCTGCAGCATGAGAGATTCGTGCCGAGCAACGTATCCATGAAAAGACGGCAAGCTGGGGAAATTAGACAGCCCCCTACATCCGCTATCTTAGCATAGTTTCGTGGGATGTGTGCGCGACGCTGTTGTATCATGAGCCTTCCATCCCCGTTTGTATCATGAGCCTTCCATCCCCACCGTGTGTATCGCGGCTAGAGTGACTTGTGCAAGCAATCCGTGTATGTAATTCAGTTTTTCGCCCCTATTAGGAGGATCTGGCAAAATGTGAGCGAAAAAACTTGACTTTTTCTGTTTTAGGTGTGATTATTGGCTTGGAGATTGGACCTTCGTCTTCCCGTCCGTTGAGATAAGGGCAGCTTTGTAGAGCAGTATGCATCCCGTCTTCTGAGGAGAACTCAGAACATTCCTCGCGGCTCCCTTTGATCTTCCCATAACGTCCAGTATCGGAGCGATAGGAGACAAGGAATTGTCCTCGTAAATCCCATATTTTAAGGGGAGCGTTGAATGTTGCGCGCGTTCTTGTCAAGCTGTCGGAAAATTCGGGAGCGCACCAGGCTGTCTGGGTCGCACAAAGAGACGCGAAAGGTAGGGCTGTGGATACGACCATGCCTCGAAGTTCTGGAGGATAGAACGCTTCTTTCCACCTCCTCGCCTGGGGGATTGTTGCAACAGATCCAACAGGCGGAGACGACCTTTGTGCAGTCATTCCTGACAAACATCAATCAGATGATTCAACAGTTCATCCGGACGGAGGCAGCAGCACTGGCGCCATGGGTGAAGCTCCTTCCTTCTCAACCCACGGTGAATGTAACTATTGATGGGGTGCCATCCGATGTCTCCATAGGAACGACGATCAACCTGACGAGCACGGTGGTCGAGCAACACCAGCTCATTCCGCACCAGGAGATTTTTAGCTACGCTTGGAGTGTGACCAAAGACGGCGCCCCTTATGCCACCGGCAATCAGGCCAACTTTAGCTTCACTCCGGACAGTGACGATACTTATGTCGTCACCCTTACTGCCACGGATATGTTTGGCCGGACAGGCACAGCGAGCGCAAGCATAGACCCGTTGGTCAGTGGCGGTGGCAATGGTGGCAGCGGACCGGGCTCCGGATCGAAACCGAAGCCTGGTTCGGTTTCCGTTACCATCACAGGAGTTCCCTCCCAGGTGTCACTTGGGACGACGATCTCTGCAGGCAGCAACGTCACGGATTCGAATCCTCAGGCTCAACGCGCTGGGTTTACCTACAGCTGGACAGTAACACAGGCCGGAGGCAACGGAACCGTGCTCGCCTCGGGCAACCAGGCCAACTTCAGCTATACGCCCAACATTGTTGGGAATTATGTCTTCTCGCTTACGGCCACCGATATTTATGGGCATAGTGGCACGGCACAACAGACTGTCTCGGTCACAGGTTCGGCCTCAAATTTGATCCTGATGCCGCCTAACGAACTTACCTACTTGCGGCAACAGGCCGCCAATAATACGTCGCAGTGGCAGGCGTTCAAGGCAGTTCTCGATCAAAACCTCAATGTGGTTCTCGGCAGCGGCTACGGCAGCGACAATCCCGCAACCTACGAAGGGTCCGAACTGGCCTGGATTGCCGATTATGCTCTGGGATATCAGATCCTCAAAGACAGCGACCCCGTCACGGCCGCCGGCTATGCCGACAAGGCCATTGCCCTCATCTATTCCGGATTAAACGACTATCAACGAGGCAGCTGGGCTACCCTGCAATATCTGACCCGTACCGATGGCAGCACCACGACCTTCACGCTCCCCAACAGCAACATCATCCCGTCTTCTCTCAAGGTCTACGAGGCCCCTATCCAGACGGTGGCGGTTACTCGCGGAACGTCCAGTACCGATACCATCTCGGCTTACCAGAAGATCATCAAGGTCAGCAACACACCCGATGGCAATGCCGACTATGTGGAAGGGACGGACTGGATCCACAGTGGAACGATTCCCAACGATGAGATCGGATGGGTATCGGGCGGCAAGCAGCCCGCCGCCGGGCAGACCTACTACATCACGGAAGCGTCGGAATCGTCGGCCAACCCGGTTACCAACTACACGTTGAGCGGCAATACGATCACCTTCACCACCGCTCCCGCCGCCGGGCAAGCCCTCTTTGTGCAGTACGTCTACAACACGCCTACCCAAAAATACCTGCAAACAAGCGCCGGGGACGGCGGCTATAACAACATTTACATTGACACCAACTACTCGTCGCGTTTCCTCGCCTACATCCCCCTGGGATTGGATTGGCTGGATGGGTATGCGAATTTATCGCCAACGTTGCTAGCCCAGGCCGAGAACCTGCTGCCTGCCTGGTCCAACTATCTCACGACCCAGGGTTTTCAAACCAATATCGGGCCGTCCAATTACAGCATGGGAACCTACTTCTACCGGGCCATGACCGCGCTCTACCTGGAAGGCCGCTCGACCGCGGCCCCGCAACTGATGAGCGATCTGCTGTCCTGGCGGCAGAGCATCCTCTTGCCGGCCATTCAGGACCCCGGCACGGGCGGTATGACCGGCGGCTTCTGGCCGGAAGGATGGAGCTATGGCTGGATCGCGTCGCAGGAACTCCTCATGTCCAGTTTGGCTCTGGAGGAAAATGGTTATATCCAGGCGACCGCGGAACATGCCTGGGCCTCTCAGCTGGTCCGCTCGTTGATCAGTGCCCAGCCGGCTCCCGATCAACTGTACGACGGCGGGGAATGGTTCACCTACCCGGCCCGCTTCCTGAATCCGAGTATGTTCTGGGTTTTGTCGGCGGTTGCCGACGACCCGACCGCGCAGGCCTACGCCAATTATATTCTCCAGAACTATCCCAGCAGCGCTTATCTGGGTTTGGGGGGCGATTCCAACATCTATGAGCAAATGCTGTTCGCCACTCCCTCGGCTCCAGCTTCCTTCTGGTCGAGTGAGCCATTGCAATACTTCAATAGCGGAGCGGGTTTGTTGACGGCCCGCTCGGACTGGGGCAGCAAGCCAACCTGGGTAGCGGTGCAGATGGGCAACATGCAAACCATCGGCCACACCACGCAAACTCCCGGCCAGGTCCAGATCCAGCGTGGCGACGATGACTTGCTGGTGAACGGCAACACGCCGGGCGACAATCCCGGTCATGGCGCGAACTGGAGCTACATGGGCAACATTGTCATTGTCAATGCGGGGTCCGATCAGACCTATCCCGGCAATACCGGTTTCTGGTACGGAACACCGGGGGTAGTGGTTACGGCCCAGGAGGGGAACAACAACTTTGCGTACATCGCGGGCGATTGCACGGCTGCCTACAACAATGCACCGGGTTCCACGCCTGCCAATCCCGTAACGGGATGGACACGCGAGGTGGTCTACATCCGGCCGGATTATGTCGTGGTTTACGACCGTGTGGCAACCCTGAAGGATTCGTACATCAAAGAACAGCAGTGGAACTTTTTGAATGCTCCGACGGTAAATGGCAACACGTTTGTGGAGTCGGTGGGCAGCAGCAAACTGTTTGGGGCGACGTTTTCGACGACGCCGTTGTCCTTGACGGTGCAGGCGACGCCGGCGGGCAGTGTAACCATCCAGCAGTTGGAGATCCAGAATGCTTCGCCGACCCTCAGCGTCAATTATCTGACGGCCTTCCAGGTGGCTCCGTCGACGACGGCAAGCATGGATGCGACCGCTCATGTTCTTACCACGGATGGTCGCATGGAGGGGACGCAGATCGGGAACCAACTGGTGCTGTTCGGTGTGACGGCCGGGACGGTGGATTTAACCACGGCGGTAACGTATTCTTTGTCGGGCAGCAGTTCGGTGAACAACATGCTGATGGATCTGAAAGCGGGCGGCGTGTATCAGGTTGTGGCACTTGGAACCAATGGGATCAACCTGAGCACCCAGACCGTGACGGCGGATAGCCAGGGCGTTCTTTCTTTCGCGACACCTACAGGAACGCAGCAAGTGATGGTCACCAAAATAGGATAAGGGGCGGTTGTTCAGGCCAGACAACGAACAGCTGGTATCAGCCGGCTGGTGAAGGTTATACCAGCCGGCTGATACCAGTCGTTCGCCCGGTGATCATTGAGTTCAGGGGAGGCCGGTGTTTCGGTTCAAGCAACGGAACTGGCACGCTTGGGGGCCGCTGGTTTGCGGAGAAGGCGCCGGAGGCGAGCAACACCCGTGGCTTGAACGAGAGTCCTCAACGACTCCTCGGCATGGAAGCGGCAATAGTAACCCCAGTTTCGAAGGTGTTCGGTAAACGACTCGGGAGGAAAGAGCTTGCGCAGGCTTGGGCTAATAGTTAAGTCAAGCACGAAGTGGATGCGGGCAATGGGGCTCCGATTTTCTACACGATGGGGCTTACTGAAGTCACAGTACCACAACTCTCCCGGACGCATCTGAACTCGTTGCCCATCGAGATAGAAGTAGACTTCCTCGTGGGTGATGATAGGGATATGGAGGCGAACTTGCCCCAAGGCCCAGCTGTCGCCGGGATCGCGGTGTTCGTGGATGTTGGTTCCCGGCTCCAGACGCATCAGGCGGATGCGCTGCTTAGGGCAATCAAAACTGTCCACAATGCTCTCGAAATAGGGACACTTGGCAAGAATCGGAGTCTTGGCATAGCCGCCGTGGGCATGACGCAAAGCGTCGGGATCGACCCGGCCGCCAGGAGAGACGAGCGGGATAGCACTCCAGCCACCGTCGTGGTAACGGCCAAAGTGGGGGTGCGCCTTGCCTTGTTCTTCGGCTATCTTCAGGTCTGCGAGCAGCCGCTCCACATCGTAGGAGCGCTCTAATCGAAGAATGCTTTTCATGAGTTTCTCCAAGTATTCAGGTAGAAAAAGAAGCCTATCAATAGTCAAGCAGAAACCAACTCGGCAGGCAGACCGATTACCGGACGCCATTTTCCCGATGCGGTCAAAGGGATTTTTTCCACAAATTCAAAGGAAAGATGCACGTCGTCCCCCAGGTTCCGACGGACGATCTGGTGCATCCGCGTAATATTCTCCTCCCTCCAGCCAGGGCCGCGCACAAAGCGGCCGACGATCTGGTCGGCCGCCGTTTGCTGGAACTGAAACGCCTCCAAACCGGGGTAATCGCCCATCAATAAAAGATGCGTGAAGAACAATCCGGTCAGGTAGCGCCCCCCCGGCAAGTGGATCACATCCAGAGTGCGACCGGCGACTCTATCCATCAACGGCAAGTGTCGTCCGCAGGGACAGATACGCTCACTGGGTATGCCGAGGTCGCCCACTTCGTAGCGGATGAAAGGCATGCCGTAATTATTCAAATCTGTCAGAAGGATTCGGCCGATCTCACCGGGCCGACAGAGCGAGCCGTCTTCTTTGACAAACTCGATGTAGAGATTATCTATGTTCAGGTGGAGTCCGCTCCGGCACTCGCACTCTGCAGCAATCAACATCACCTCACGGCAGCCGTAACGGTTAAAGACCTTGCAGCCGAAGGCTTGCTCAATCACCTTCTTCTGATGCTCGTGGATCATTTCGGCGGTAGCGACGATGCCGCGCGGAGACGGCATCTGTAAACCGTGTTCTTGGACAAAGCGGGCCAACACATACAGGGGGTTCGCGTAGCCGACTATATATTCGGGGCGGAAGGCCGCCAAGTCGGCGGCGACCTGCGGCAAAGTTTGCGTGCTGAACTCATAAGAGTTAAAGATGCGCCGCCGAAGGAGAGCGTGGTGGATCGCTTTCTTGAGCCGCGCGACACGCGATCCGGCGACCAAGGGCAGGCCCCAAATGTAGGCCTCTTTGCGTCCCCAATCCCAGCCCGCCCAACGATCGGAGCGCGCGGCGGCAGCGATCCGCCAAGCATAGCTGTCCCGCGAGTAACGAAAACGGAGGGACTCGCCCGTGGAACCGCCGGTGCCGCTCTGGATAGTGTTACGACCGTAATAATCTTGTGCTTCCAGCTCGGCTGTGTGGGCCCGGATCTTTGCCTTGGTCAGGATCGGCAAGCGAGCAAAATCGGCAGGGGTTTGAATGTCCTTAGGATGCATGCCGATCCGGTCCCATTCTTCCCGGTAGTAGGGCACTTGTTCGTAGGTGTGCTGCAATAGATCCCGGAGCTTGCGCCATTGGATGCGTTCGATTTCCTCGCGCGCCAGCCACTGTTGCTTTTCCAGGACGCGCAAATGCCGCAGAGTGGGACGGCCCCGCAGGACCGATTCGTAAAAGGGAAACAGAACATGGCGAAACAGGGTCTCGTACATCTTGGCCTCATTTCTCAAGATGGTTTGTCGCCGCGGACACCGAGGTCGGCCACACGCACAATGTTGACAAAGCCATTCTTCGTAAACCAGCTGCGTACCTCGTCCTCACTGTGCTGCGTGTTGTGTACCGGAGAAATGTGGTCGAACAGCCGGAATGCATGTAGTTTTACCGGAGTGACCTTGCGCGCGCCAGTCAGGGTGGCGGGCAAACCACGCAAGACTGCGCCGGCGTAAAGAACCCAGGCGAAGGTGTAACACAAGGAGAACAACACAGGCATCGGGAGTTTGTGGCCTATTCGCAGCCAATTGCGGGCGCGACGGTAAATGGGCTGCTCCTCGATCCAGTAGACCCAGACGAACAGGCGCCCTCCCGGTTTGACCAGACTTGCCAACCGATCGAACGCACCTGGAGTGTCTCCTGTATGATGAATGACTCCTTCACTCCAGACCAGGTCAAAGGATTGCTTTTTGAGCGGCGGCTTCAGGATACTCCCTTGGAGGATGCAAACGTCGCTCTTCGATTCACAGGAGCGCAGCACATCCGCCAGGGCCGCATGAACGTCCATCCCAACGACTTTCGCGCCCAGGTTCGCTAAACTCCGGGTCAGGCGACCCGATCCGCAGCCGGCATCCAGGACTAACTTTCCGTTCAACTCGTCCGGTTTTAGACCGGTATACTGAAAAAACTCCCTTAACTCCTTATCGAGATCACTGCCGTAAATTTGGTCCTTTTCAAAGGCGCCTTTGAGCCACTTCATCCACTGATACCCGAAACTCTTGCTCGGTGAACGACGTAGTTCTTCGCACTCCACGAGCCGAGGCACTCCTTCGGCTACCTGAAAATTCTCTCGACAAAGAGAACAGTGCAGCTCCCCTTCAAGGACGTGTATGCCGCGTTCTTCCTTTACGGTCAACGTTAGGTGTCCCTGATCGCAAACAGGACAGGCCAACAACTCAAGCGCATCTTTCGTCATTACATGGCTTTCCGTATTTCTGGTTAACTATCTCGATTACGACAATCAGAGAACTATAAGAAAGTATGGCAATTGAGCCTACGATAACCCGGACCCACACATTTGGGCCGCATCGAGACATTACATGGAATAAGATGCGCGTGCCCCGCGTAGAGATTCTGATAATCCGCTATCATTCGGCGCACATCGAAATATTCCTCGATCCGTTTACGCCCCGCCAACCCCATCCGATGCCCTTCCTCAGGGGTTCGCAACAGACGCAGCATAGCCGCAGCAAGTTCTTCGGCATCGGCTGCTTTGACGAGAAGGCCAGTTGTGCCATCGACAACAACTTCCGGGTTGCCTCCCACCCGTGTGGCCACTACCGGCAGTCCGCGAGCCATCGCTTCTAGAAGGGTAAGGGAAAGTCCTTCCGTGAGAGAGGGAAGGACGAAAAGACTCGCTTGGGCCAACAGAGCAGGAATGTCTTGCACTTCTCCCAGGAAACGTACCTTCCCCTCCAATCCCAGCTTCTCGGCCAGGCAACGCAGATCGCCTAAAAGGAGGCCATCGCCGGCAATCTCCAGGCGGAACGAGGGATATTCGCGCACTACCAAAGATGCTGCCCGCAGAAGAGTCTCGATATCTTTCTCCGGACTGAGGCGGCTCACCATGACGACGGGCCCATCGGTGCGAGGGCCGGTGTAATGGAAGCGATTGGAATCGATGCCGTTCCAAATGGCCTGAATCTTATCCGGTAGGATGCCTTCGACGACCGAGAGGTTTGCGCTATCGTGCGAGACACAAACTACGCCATCGGCCATGCGGCTCAGCCAGCGGAAGACCATCGTCTCGCGGCGGCTGGCCCCGTAACGCTGGCCGTGCCGGGTATGAATTACTTTGCCCACGCGCGCCAACCGAGCGGCTGGACAGGCGTAAAGAAACGACTTGGTGTTGTGTGTGTGGACCACATCGACTCCCAGGCGGCGGAAAAGTCGGGTCAACTTGAATACCAATCCCAACCGAAGGCCGGGCGATTGATTCAAAGATGTTACTTTCCAGCCCTGGGCTTCGATATCGTCGGCCAGCTTGCCTCGGGGACCTAGACAGACAAAGTGTAAGTCGAATGCATGACGGTCTGTATGCCGGGCAAACTCAACGAGCAGCTTCTCCATGCCGCCCATTTCGAGTTGGGCTGTTACGTGTGCAATCAACAATCGTCTATTTTGAATCATGGATCCCATTCTTACGTTATCAATGGTTTGTTAGCCGGTTTGATACAGTTGCCCGGGCGCTCCGCCACACCGCATACGACGGGGTGGACTTCACTTTTCGGAACAGATCCGATCTGTCCCAGAGTTCACCGTGTACAGGATGGGTATAGAGGACGATGACCTCTTGCATAGAATTCTCCAGAGACCGGCCAATGTTTTCGATGACCCGCGTCATCACATGATGATCGAAGGGATTATACATGAAGAGAACTATCGGTTCGCTTGGAAAATGGAAAGCGGCGGCGTCTTCACAGATTACAGAAATAGCCTGACATTGCTGCTTATCGCTCCGAAAGCGCTGGATGTTCCATTGAGATATTTCGACCAATTTAGGAGAAAATTCGACGCCAAGGATGCACTGGAACGGAAACTCCGAAGCAAGCAATAGCGCGCGGCCCTTACCTGAGCCAAGATCGATAAAAAGAAAGTCCGGATAATGGATACCTGTACTCTCTACCATCTCGCGAAATAGCTGTGGTCCAATCCCTTGATAGCGAGAGCCATACATCCAATTCGGATTGTCCATGTTTTGAGTACTCAGGTCGACCAATCCGGCCGTATCGACGTTATATGTGCGATCAAATTCTTGCTCAATGGCTTCCTGCATTCGACGCTCACGGCGGGCAGCCGGCGTCAATTCCCGCAGCTCGCGATTAGCGGCACTCAAGGCATGTCGCAGCGTTCCCCAGACACCTTGACGAGCCAGAGAGCGCCTCACTTTAACGACCAAAGAGCCAAACATCGATTCCTCAGTGAAAATTGTAATATATTCACTGCGCTACAGCCATAGGAAGCTGTCAAGATCTATCCGTTTTCTTGCTAGAGCGAAAAGCGGCCAATTCCTTGATGCGGGAGAAAGACGATTTACACCGACGCAGATATTTTCTCAGAGACAGTCCGGTCTTGCGAAACGTGGAATGAAAGAAGCGTCGGCTTCTGTTCAACCCGTTCTTCCGAAGGAGAATCATCAAAGCGTCTTGGGAGCGAAGGTTTCCGAATTCTTGCTTGTAATTATTATCACCAAAACCAAAAGTGAGAAGAGAAGCTTTGTTGTAAACAATTAAGTCTTCGATCAACATATAAAGCAGAGAGGTACCGGGAGAATATTGACTTAAGGCTTGATCGTATCCTATCTGCACATAATAGAAGACACCGCGAAATTGGTAACCTAACACGTAAGCGCAAGGCTTATCGGCACAAAGTAAGAGATAAGAGCGCAGGATCCCCCGATCCGCAAGGTCTGTGAGCATTCGTTGCCATTTCTGGCCGCGGTCGATAAGCTCCTCACCGGATCGAGCGCCTTGCCAGGATCGTTGCACTACATAGTCGGCGCCGTCCACAAAGAACGGAACGTCTCGACTTTGCTCAATCCTTCGCATGCTCAACTGGCCACCACCATGCTCACGGAGCATGCGTATTTGCCTTTTCAAGTTGTATCTTTTCTTGGAATTGAATTTTGTCAGGTATTCCTCAAAACTTGCAGGCAGTGAAATAAAATGGTTTACATTGAGGCCATCAGGTACATAGCAAAGAAAATGATCATTAATGAATTTAGATTCATGGAGGTAGCGATAGAGAAAACTGTCCGTTGGAAGCATTCGCATAAGAATACAGTCATAATGAGGAAAGCTGTTATGAATGCATTGAAATACTTTATCATATGTCTGCACATTGGGCGGGAGTAAAGGTAAGCTCCCCAAGATATTGATACAGCATAGCCTCGTCCGCCAAAGGTTAATCACCTTCAGAGAGTAGTCGAGGTTCCAGTGCCCGAATCCCAGCGGAACGAGGCCGTACAAACGGCCTTCAATATCCCTCATGCCAACAGCAGAAAATTGTTCCCCGGCGCCGATAGATTGTTGATGCTCAAGCCATTCCGGTGATTGCTGCAACTTATTGGGATGATCGAATGTCCGGAGAAGTGTCTCCCATTCTGCACGTCTATCCGGTACAAGCAAATCATCGAGTTTAAACAACTCAGCAGTTGGAAGAACAGGCGGACAATTCGTTTGAATGGCATTCATTTTTCTTCCTTCGCAATTCAATTAATGACTGGCCAACTTTTGCACTTCGATCGTCTGGTCTCCTTGCGGAGATGTACTAAAAGTGGCTGTCCCCTGAGAGCTAGCCGTGATCGTGATCGGGTCTGTTCCAGTAGCCTTAATCGAATACCGGCGCCCGGAAGCCAGATTGGTGAGTAAATGATGTATCTTGTTGTGACCGTTGATTGTGTAAGAAATAGGCTTGTCGAATTCCGGTTCACCGTCCCGCCCGAAGAGTACCACATAATCACCGAGTTGAACACCTTCCATGAGAGTATCCGAGCTGACGATATGCCGGGTCTTGGCTGCAATACGACCGATCCCGGAAGCGACCTGGAAGGTTGTGACGTAGCGCACACTTTTGGACGACTCAGCGTTCTGAATTATCAACCGATGCACATTCACCCTGCCGGACTTAACGGGAGCCGAGGCTGCCTTCAGAGGTAGAGTCGAAAACGTCTGGCCAAATAAATGGCTATGACCCACGGTTGCCTCAAATGACGTGCCATCAACTTTCGGTGCATGCAGAAAATGCCAACGTTGCTGCTTTGTATGCGTGTCTTTGATCGTTGTGACCCGATCATACACGACAATAAAGTCGGGACGCAGGTAAACAACTTGTCGCGTCAATTCTCTGGCCGGGCCGCCGTCTCCCGGCTTGTTTTTAGTTGAATATGCCGCTCGATAGTCGCCGTAGATGTACACATAATCCTTCGCAGCTTCATAAGCATTTACAACCACGCCTGGTTTGCCATACCACCACCCCGTATTATATCTCCATGTCTGGAACCCTTCACCATTGTCGTCAATAATGATAATATTGCCGAAGTCACTCCAGTGAACGGCAGGATTATTACCTGGCGTATTACCGTTAATCAACAAATCGTCTGCTCCTTTGCGGATCTGTACTTGCCCTGGAGTATCTGTCTGATGATCGGCGCGCAAGCGATTTCCGATCTGAACGGCAATCCAAGTAGGGTTCCTTCCCCAATCTGATCGTGCCGTTAACAATCCTGTGCCGGAGGCAAAATGTTGCAAAGGTTCGCTCGACCAATACGATATTGGGGCCGATGGATCATGGAACAACATGCCGATATAATCGTGCGTCTCCATGTCGAAAACGAAGTCTTTCTGAGTATATCGCTGTAAAATGTAGTTAGCGTAAGAGCGTGCTTTTTCTTCATCCGTTGCTGCGGACAAAACGTAAAATAGATCCTTATTCATGAACCGAGTTGGATAGGTAAACCATTCGCCTCCGTCGTAAACAAAACCCTGCGCCGATTGGGCGCTAATCAAATGGTGGATAACTTCAGAGGCCCAGGTACGCTCGGCATTGGCCTTAAGCAACCCTTTGCCCTCTAAAGCGAGGCCGGCCATGAGTAAGTTGATCGCTGCTTCGTGACCATAGCTCCATCCTTCATCCCAAAATCCTCCCTTGAGACTTGTATTGGGCTCTTGAAGGGCAGGCAGTAAGACCTTTTGCCGGTACGCGAGGATTTCACTCAACAGTCGAGGTCCTTCTTGATGGCGCTTACAGAGGGCCAAGGCTGTCATGACCCTGCTGCAATAGGCACCGGCACCGTAATTGCTCTCAGGATAGTTCACCATATATCCATGATCGCGGACATAATCGGACCAACGGACCAAAAGCTCCATGGCCTCCTTCTTTAGTGCGTTCGACAGACCTGGGTAGTCATCGAGCCAATCCAGTCCCATTGCGATATGTTTTCCAAGAAAACGGGACGAGAATGTGTCGTCAATAATGATGGAATTGAAGCCGCCGTCTCCCATGCTAGTCTGTTGATAGGCCAGTGTAGAATAATCCGGAGCATGTTTTCCGTAGACATATTCCACCAACACAGCCTCATCACTTCGGGGCGCTGTAGACAAGACCAGAGTATTGCCAGATAATGTGAACTTCGTCAGCTTTGGATCGCTTGTGACATTAACTATGGCAACGTAATAAGTCTGCCCTGGAGCTGGTTTTTTTCCAGATGATGACCAGTCGATCATGTTGTTAGGAAGTTCGGGATTGCGGCGCCAGTCTACTCCTTCTTTATAATCGGCTGGACCATCGAGAGTATTGCTGACTTTCAAATAACAACAATAAAATGCGACCGGATCATAATTCTTCACTCCCCGTTTGACTGGAATATGTTTGATTTTACTCAAATATACATGCATACTAGAAGGAATAATATCGGCATGCGCCAGTTGGAAGGTCTTACTGGTTCCATCTCCGCGCGCGAGGAATTGGATAGTGACCCATCCGCCTTTTTGATAATCACGTAATCCTGACTTAATTAAGGCAATTGCCTTGTCCGCATATTTCGAGGCGGTGGTAAAATCCTTGTCTTTGAGGATTTGATAGCCCAGTGCATAATCGCTGATCCAACGCAATTGGCTTCCCTGATAAGCAGTATTGAGAAGTTTGGGAAGCGAGCTATTGAGTCGAGTTTGGAAAGCCCTCCATTGTGGAGAGCCTATTTCTGCTTGTCTTCGTAAAGAAGAAAGAGTGTGTGGAGCAAGAAAGATAGGGGTTTCCTTGCCATCGGGGACCGAGATAAATGTGCCTTTGCGAAGCGGCGGCTCTTCCGCCCAAGTGCCTGTAGACAGGGCAATACTCAAGAGAAAACCGACTATTACTGAGCTAGTACCAACACGCATCATGATTAATTCACCTATCTGTTGATCCGATCGGCTTTTCGTTTAGGGCGGGAGGCTTTTCTTTTTCCCTTTGTAAGGGATGGTTAGAGAGTAGAACTCCTTGGCTCTATGGTAGTTACTTCCCACCCTGACCCTCTCCCTCAAGAGAGAAGAGCGTTTTTTCCGTTAACTTTTCATTTACCGTCAATGGAAGTTCACGGCTGGTCATGGAAGTCGTGCAAGGACTTTTGAGCACCCAGGTCACCCGATGCGGCAGGAACCCAAATTTGCGTTTGAAGCGCCGCATGGTCTCCCCGGCACCAAAATAAGAACCGTATATATAATATTTGACATGAGGATGAGTTGTGTAGAGATAGTTTGCAATCGAAATAATGAGCATAGGAACGATCCCATCAGGTTGAAATCGCTCATGGCCGAAGATTTGCTCCAGGTGGCACATCTCGCCAGCAATAAAGCAGCCCGCATAACTGTAGAGACGGCCCTCTCGGAGCACGCCGAAGTAAGAGTAATCGTGTACGTCTGTCTGGGAGGGCGGGTTTGCAACCGGCCTCGGCGGCTGCCGGAGCCATTCCTCCGACATCTTGCCCTGACGATATTCCGCCGAGGAGCGAATGGCGCCAATGTCCTCCAAATAATCGTTGAACTGGATTTTTGAGAAGATATAACCACAACGGCTCGCCTTCTTGTAGTTACGACGGGCCGAAGCTTCGATTTTCATAAAGTAAGCATCGAAGGAGGTAGGCAAAACACACGTTGCCACACCATGGCGAAACTTGGCTAAGAACGGATATTTGGGATGCCATGAGAGAGAATCTTTGTAAAAGTCCTTTACGATTTTACCGTAAAAGGGGTCGTTGTCTTTCGTGTCTTCATACATGAGATTAATGGTGAGTTGGGGAAGGTTGAACAATTCACGCAGATCTCGCACCGCGGCCGACAGTCGATTCATCAAAAACATAGTGGTACACCTTCACAGAGTGTCAATACAGTCACGCTTATCCAGTGGTGAAACGGGATTTGCGGAACAGAGGATAGGGTTGAAAGAATCGAAGCAAGGCCAGGGCAAAAAGCTTGTGACGGTTGAGCGATTCGGCAGGGCGATAGGGAAAGGGCCAAAGCAAGAAAGAATACAAGATATTCAAGAGAGCTTTAAACTGCTTCCCAGATAAAGTATACAACGAGGCGTTTGAGCAGAGGGCATAGGCCAGTGCTTTCCGTTGGAGAAACCAACGGCGTGTAAGAAAACGCGAGCCTTGGAAGTGACGGCGCAGAACACGGAGAGTCGCGGTTTCTTGCCGGTCGGCGAAACAGACGGTGCCCATCCCGGCATGTACTCGAACGAACAGTGGGGCATGACCATCGCAGCGGCCAATGGGAAAACGTTGAGAGATGCGAAGCCAATAATCGAAGTCCTCTGCCGTATCGAAGGCAGAGTCAAATTCACCGACGGTTTCCCAAACCTTGCGTCTCCACATGACACACAACCCCAGAGCGTTTCTCCAAGAGAGCACTTCATCGGGGCCGGGCACAGCCGCATAACCGATGACTTTCCCGGATTCATCGATGACCTGATAATCCATATAAACCAAACCCAAGTCCGGATGTTGCTCCAGATGGTGAACCATGACCTCGATGGCATTCGGAGCGAAGACATCATCCTGAGCGAGGCGGGTATAATAAGCACCGGTAGCTACGCAGAACCCGCTGTTAAAAGCAGCCGAGACCCCACCATTCTGAGACCGACGTATTACGGTAATACGCGGATCTTTTCGAGCATAATCTTCAGCGATCACAGCACAGTCGTCTGGACTGCAATCGTCAACCACAAGAATCTCCAGATGAGGATAGGTCTGCTGCAGACAACTCTCGATTGCCGCGGGCAAAAATCGGGCGCCCTTGTAGCAGGGGATGACGATCGAAACCAGATCGTGAGAACGCGAAGCGGTTTCAGACACAGGTGCTCTCCTTTTGCAAGGGCAAGGGCATCTGACAACTATCTCCAATTACGGAGTCGCAAGACCACCTGTCGTAACCAGGCGGGATAGGGCCATTCCACAAGCTCGCCGGAATCGACGCCATAACGACTGCTGTCTTATATCCCATTCTGGAACATTCAGTACGGCACCGTGGAGGTAGCGGAGGGCCCAGCGTTGTGGGAGGCGGGCCAGATTCGTCGAGCATGCGTACCAGACTTGCCGTGGATGAAACCACGGTAACCGGATGAAATGCAGCTCGGCACGCCGTAGAAATGCAGCGATCTGTCTTCTGTGATAATGTATACAGCCGGGGTACAGCCATCCTTCAGGCTGCGGACCAAGACCTTCGCAGAACGTTACTAGCAGCAAACCATTGGGTGCGAGTGCCCCGCGCATGTTAGCAAGTGCGGTTGCAGTAAGGGTTGGCCCGGTGTGGGACAGGATGGACTGTGCAATGATAAAATCGAACGAGACGCCAAACGGTACAGAGAAATCCTCAACATACGCGAATTCTGGCTTGCGGAGCGCGAGGAACTCTGGTCCCAGTTCGGAAGAAACGGCTTCTCGGATCAACCATTTATTCGGCTCGATGGCGAAATAGTGGCCCGGCATCAGGTACATCATCAGGAATCGCCCTGCTCGAAGCGAACCACAACCGAAGTCCAAAAGTCGATGATGCGCGCGCAGGCCAAAAGTGTATGCGAGGCAAAACTGCATAGCGCCCATCAGGTCATATTCTTCAGGCGGCCCGACGAAAGCATGGATTTCATGACTACCGATAGGTATGGCCATGATCGGTCCTTTCTCTTCAATGATCGGCAAAAGCCAGATCACTGCTCGCGAGGTCACACAGCTGTTGATAGCATTGTACCAGTTCCGATGATGCACCTGCCTCGACCAGTTCGTCCATTGTAACGCGATGATGGACCAACTCCGGCTTGACACGAGCGCAGGCACGTTCCAAACGGTCTTCCGTCGTGCCCAGCCCTAACCATTCCAGCACGCGGCGCAACTCGGTTTGGGGATTGGCGAGGTAGCTCTCACTGTGCGTGATAAACCGACTCTCCGGCGGTGCTGCGGCCAGGACGCGCCGGTTATAAGTGTGCCATAACTCGAACGCTGCGGCCAACGACATGCCATCACGGGCACGCACGGATTCCGCCACGGCCAACGGGTTACGGACACAGATCAACACTTTCAGGTTCGGGATAATGCTTTGCCATAGCGGTAGCGTGAGGCTGTTGCGGGGGTCTTTCCAGCCCCACGGCTCGCGGCGGCGGAAGCGCCGCACCAGCTTACAGGCTTGCTTGCGAAAACGATCGAGGATGGCGCTGTTCTCCCACCCAGGAGTATCCATCGGCGGGGGGCAATCCCAGCTTCCTCCCAGGGCTGTGAGAATGTCATCGTTGAGATCCATAAAGGAGCGGCTCTCCCAATATCCCCCGGCATTCCACTTATTGGCGTTCAAGAGATCCTTTTCCGGCCCGAGGTAGAGACCGCACTCATAGAGGAGGTTCGAGATCATCGAAGTCCCCGAACGATGCATTCCAGCGATACATAATGGCATGGTTCACTCCAGAGAGAAATTACCGTTCACGATCCGAGTACATAACAGAAGCAACGACGATCTGGGATTGGAAAATTCGGTCCAGATAGAGGAACATAAAAGCCACAACGGACTTACCCAAGGTCGTGCGGCAGTATCCATCTATGCGGCAGGACGAACTTCCAGTCTCCTCGGCTGCGCGGCGCCTCGCGCCCACAGGCGACACCCCGGATCACTTCGAAAAACGCCGCACCCTCGATCTGGTCTTGTAATTCACGACTGGCATATAGACCGACATCGACCCGATAGCGTCCGGGTGCCAACAGCAAGGGATCGATTATGCAGACAAGCCGGGAATTCGATTCCGGATCCATAAAGTCCTCCTGACTGCGGTAGTTGCTGTTGATCTTCGTCACCCCCTGGCCAAACTCGTCTACGATGTTAAAGACACACATTAATCCGGGAGCCAGCCTATCTACATGAAACGTGAAACGGCACGGCCCTCCCATCTGTAGGGGGCCAGAACAGCCGTCTTCCCCGTTATGGACTTCCAATCGCATGAGGCGGGAGCGGCCCGCTCCGGCGCGGTCGGTGCGTTGCGATACTTCAACCTGGGCACGTTCTTCCACGCTCCGCAAGTACATTCCCACCGTCTCCGCGACCGGCGCATCGGCAACTACTCGGCCGCGCGCGAATAACACGGCGCGGTCACAAAGGACTTGTAAGGCGGGCAAATTATGGCTGACGAAAAGAATCGTGCGCCCTTCACCGCCGACTTGGCGCATCTTTCCGAGACATTTATTCTGAAAAGCGACATCACCAACAGCCAGGACTTCATCTACCAACAGGATCTCCGGCTCTAAATGCGCGGCCACTGCGAAAGCAAGCCGCACATACATTCCGCTGGAATAGCGTTTCACCGGCGTATCGAGAAATTTCTCTACCTCTGCGAACGCCACAATTTCATCAAAGCGGCGCTCAATTTCTTTGCGGCTCATTCCCAGGATACTGCCATTGAGGTAGATGTTTTCACGGCCCGTCAACTCCGGATGGAAACCCGTGCCCACTTCCAGTAGACTTCCGACACGCCCTTTTAGATGCACTCGGCCCTGGGTTGGTTTCGTGATACGGGACAAAATTTTAAGCAGTGTACTTTTCCCTGCTCCGTTGTGGCCGATGATCCCCACCACTTCGCCTGGCTGGACTTCGAACGACACGTCTTGGAGCGCCCAGAAGGGGGCCTGATTGTTTTTTTTCCGGGGGCGGCGAAACGGCGCACGAACCCAATCGGACAAGCTCTCGCGCAGGGTTCGGTAGGAACTACCTTCTTCGCCCTGCTTTACCTGATAACGCTTCCCTAATTTTTCGATGCGGATCGCCGCCGTCATCGTTCTCTGGCTCCTGTCCGTTTTGCTTTGAACTTGTCCCGCTTAGATGTTGTCCGCGAAGCTGTCTTCGACCCGCCGGAAGTACAGACAGCCGGCCAAAAACAGGAGGGCCGCCATCACCGCCGAAATGCCCACGGAATCCCATGAGATATGGCCTCCTAGCACTGCGGATCGGAAGGCTGAAATCAAGCTGGTCATCGGATTCGCCATCATCAACAAGGCCCGAAGGTCCGTCTCATCACCCCTTGGCTGCATATACACCGTCGGCGTAGCAAACATACCCAGCTGCACCAGGAATGGGATCACATAGCGGAAGTCGCGGTAGTTTACGTTCAGCGCCGCCAGCAACGTTCCCATACCTAATGCTACCAGCAGGATGAGGAAGAAAATCACCGGCGCTAACAGCAATTTCGCCGTCGGCCAGACGTCCCAAAAGGGCATCAACAGCAGCAGGATGGCGAAGGCGATGGCGAAATCCACCGTTGCAGCTCCCACCGAGGCAAACGGGATAGCTAAACGCGGAAAGTAGATTTTGGTGATGAGTCGTTCTGAGCCGATCACGCTGTTGCCGCCATTGGTCAGAGCGGTGGCAAAGAAGGTCCACGGCAGCAGGCCAGCGAAAGCGAAGAGCGGATAAGGAACATCGCCAGACGAGAGGCCAGCCATGCGGCTAAAGAAAATGGTGAACACCACCATCATCAACGCGGGCTGCAATACGGCCCAGGCTGCACCTAGCAAGGTTTGCTTGTAACGCACCTTCACATCGCGCCAGGCCAAGAAAAAGATCAACTCACGAAACCGCCATAACTCGCGTACATTGAGGAATTGCCAACCGCACGGCGGCTCAATTACCGTCTCCGCGGGTACCGCATCCGACACAGCCGGTTCGGCCCGCGGCAGCGTTTCTTCCTTCGATTCAACTACGGTTAGCTCACCGCTCATCATTGCCTCAAGTTTCTCTTGTTCTGACTCGAAGTATCCTATCCCCACTGGCCCAGCAGCCGGATGCTCGCATAAATCATAACCAGGCAGGCCACGCTTACCATCGCTAGTTGCCGAACTAAGCGTTTATCCAAGCGTAGCACCATCACAGAGGTCTCTTCCATACTCAGGCGAACGTAAGTGCTGGCCAGACCCAGCACCAAGTAAGTTGGGACAACGTAATTGCGAGACAACGACCACAAACCAACCGCGTAGCCTACCACCATTGCCAGGACATAAGGGCGCAGCCGCACGAACTCGGGATCCACCAGGTTCGTTGTTGAGAACCGGGTCCGTCGCACCCCATCCAAGGCACAGAAGAACGCTCCTACGAACAGTGTTCCCCCCAACAACCCGAGTTCCACGTATCCGTGGACGAAGGAATTGTGCGCCACTTGAGTCACTTCGTCGGAATATTGCCAGGCGCCAATACCGAACAGAGGGGACTGCTTGAGCAGTTGGAATCCCTCGGCCCACAGCTGGATTCGGGCATGGCCGGTGTCATTTTTATCCATGGTGAAATTTGTCTGCCTGCCGCCGAGGACAACCAACACCAGCGGAATGGCGACCATAGCCAAAGCAGCCGTTTTACGCCTGCCATAACGAGCATAGCTCACAACGAGCAGCCCGGACGCTATTCCCAGCAAACCGCCGCGCGACTGTGTGAGGACCAACGAGTAGCCGAACAAAACGATGGGAGCCAACCAGGCAAAACGGAGCAGTCCTTGACGCTTATCTCCCGTGAGATACAGGCTAATGAGAATGCCCATTCCCAGCACCAGGCACAGATCATTGGGATCATTGAAGATGCCGGTGCTTCTCATGCGTGGTATGATATCGAATTCGCCTGTTTCCTCGTTCCACGTTCTTTCCTCCATGGTAGTGAGCGAAGGAATGTCAATCCGACCGTGAAACTGGAGCACGGCGATTGCAGCCAAGACAACAATAAACAAAACTAGCCCTACGAGCAGCTTCCGCAGTTGTTGGGGCGTATCCACCACCGCCATGAGCAGCAAGTAATAGAGGATTACTTTACCGACCTCAAAGCCAATCTCACGGGCGTCGAAGGCATTCAGGCGAGCCAAATGCGATACCACCGCCGCAACCCAGACGCCGACCACACAAACCGTAACAGGCCGACTGATAAGGGCCTCGCGGGTGAACTGGTCGAGAAGGCGCGGATAGGCAACGACCAAGCAGCTGAGAATCACCCACTGGTAAATCGGCAATCCCTCGAAGTCCGGAACGATCTCTCCGGGGCGGATGAAGAGAACAGCATTCAGCAGGATGAACAGCCAAAATGCCATGTGTTTTCTCGTCCTACTCTCCGTTACCAATCATCATCCATTCTGCAAGACCAAGGTCAGTTGCGGAGTCGGGGGCGTTGTCTTATCTTGGTTTCTTGCCGCATTCTCGATCGCCGGGCCGCTCGGCAAGCGGAGTATCATTCGCGTCCAACGGAACGGTATGCCCAGCACTTTGCCGGCTGTCGCCAGCAGAAGACGCAGATCCAGCCACAGACCCTGATGTTGCGTGTAGTATAAGTCATAAGCTAGCTTGCGGCGCACACTGTTGAGGTCGCTGTCGGGCGGCAGCTGCACCTGGGCCAGCCCCGTCACTCCCGGACGCACGGTCAGCCGTTCGCAGTAACGCGGAATAGCCCGCGCCAGGGTGGGGATAAATTCGGGACGCTCCGGGCGCGGACCGACCAGGCTCATGTCGCCACGCAGAACGTTCCATAACTGGGGCAATTCATCGAGGTGCGTCCGCCGCAAGAACCGCCCCAGCGGCGTCACACGCGGATCGCCTGCGTGCGACCACTTGGGGCCGCTATCGCCTTCGCAGTTGTGGTACATAGTGCGGATCTTGATAATTTGGTAGAGCCGTCCGCGTCGGCCCACCCGCGTCTGCCGGTACAGGCCGGGACCGGGCGAAGTCAGACGAACCAGAAACACGCACAGGCCGATCAGCGGCAACGCCGGCGCCAGCAGCAAGAGAGAAAAAACGATGTCACAAAGACGCTTGCCTCCAGCGTGCCACGTGGAAGGGTTCTCGCCCTCGTGCTCAGAAGTCAAGCGAGCGATGACGTCCCTGGGTGCTGATTCTTGGTCCACAATCTTTCTCAACACGAGAGACATTTGATACTCCTCTCCACAAGAGGGACAATCGACGTTGATATGCCTCTTAAAAGTAGGCGAACAGCTAGCGTCAGCCGGTTGATAGGCCAGCTGGCTGATGCCGACCGTTCGTCTCAGGCAAAAATCATTGCCCCGCGACAGGGGCAGGAAACAAAGCTCGATTCAGTTCGGGCAGATAGATCTTCAAGAAGTCCACAGCGGGATCCTGTTCGGGCCGGCCGGCGTCCTTGGCTGCCATTTCATGAATAACGTAAAGCTTGTAGAGGGCCTTGGCCCGCGCGAAGGTCCAGCGAGGGTTTTTGGGGGCTTGCCAGTGTCCCGCTGCGTTCCAGGTCCAGAAGATACGCAGTTCGCCAGCCGTAACGGCCTCCTCCTTGCGGAAAGTAGCTGTTATCAAGCCGACTTCCTGCGTACCTGCGCCGGACAACGTGAAAGGTTCCGGGTCGGTTGTCATTTGGTAACCCGCGCCCGGATAACAGATGTCTGGCGTATGAACCGACACGGGACCAGGAAGACCGCACATCAAGAGGACATCGACGGCCTGTCCCTTGGGTCGATTCACGAACTGGTAGGTGCGGCAATCGGAGAGACGAGCTCCCCTGACTGCCTCCTTCGGCGTCTCGCGGAGGGTGCCCTTCCAATCACCGACGGAAAGCGGTATCTTCTCCAGCCGCGCTACCGCATCCTCAACCGCATGGGACGGCAGCCAACGATCTGTCCATAAGCCGTGGACGATGCCGGAAACGAGCAAAAGCAAGCAGGCCGTAAACAGATAAAGGATGCGCGTCATAATATCAGATTCCGGGGATCAAGGGCAAACGACCGGTGTCAACCAGCGGATAGGGAGTGTGCCAGCCGGCGGTTCGCCGCAAATATCTAGGCAGACGCGGATTCGGTCGCATCGGTCTCTGTCTGCTGGGAATGATTCAGACGGTAACCATAGCCATAGCCATAGCGATACGTGTGAATGTCTTCGGTCACGCCATTAACGACGACTCCCAGGATGCGGATGCCGACGGATTCCAGTCGCTCGGCGGCTTTGCTCACCAGCGGTAACTGACTGACTTCGCGCAGCACCGAGAGGATGACGCCGTCAGCGTGCTGGCCCAGAAGGATAGAGTCCACCACCGGCAGCAAGGGGGCGGAATCGATGATGACGTACTCGTAGCCTTCTCTCAGGGTTTTCAGAAGGAGCGACAGGCGCGCACGGGCCAGAGCTGCTGTTGCTGCCGGGCTCCACTGCCCGCCCCCGATCATCCACAGGTTGTTAATGTCTGTTGCGTGAATGGCCTGGTCCAGTTCGATTTCGCCACGCAGTAACTCACTAAGCCCTACCTCAGCGGGGACATTAAGGGCTTGGTGGATGGCTGGTTGACGCATATCGCCATCGATCAGCAGAGTACGGAAGCCGGCGCGGGCCAAGCTGGCGGCTAAGTGGCAGGAGAGCGATGTCTTGCCCTCACCGCCTAAAGCGCTGGTCACCAAGACGACGCGGGAATCTTTTTCCCGGGTAACATGGAGCAGGCTGGTGCGTGTGGTATCGATACATTCAATGAGAATGTCCGAAGCATTGTCTGTGGCAGCACGCCAGGGGAGCCGCCTGGATCGTGTTACCGATAGGGGGGGAAGGGCGCCGACTATTTTCATTCCTAAGTCCTGGCTCAATTCCTGGATAGAATCGAGACGGCGATAGCGGTACTCACGCCAGGAGATGAAACCGACAATGAGGAACAGGGCAGCGGCTGCTGCACCGGCTGTCGCCTTGATGCGTTGCTTCTCCGAGGCACCCAGACTTGCCGAAGCTTCTTCAAGCAATTCCACCCGCCGCGGAGCATCTACTTCCACGGTCAGGAACTGCACTTCGGCGGCCACACGATCGACCAGTTTTTCGATATATGCGATATCCTGCTTGTAATCCTCGACATTCAATTGCCCCACGTTGGTCGTTTGAGCCTCCTTGCGAAGGCGTTCAACTTGCTCGATGAGATTTTTTTCCAGATCTTCGGAGAAAGCGATACGTTCGCGCAGCTCGGCCACGGAGAGATTGTGGTCGCCTCCCAGCCGGGCAAGGAGCCGCTCCTTGACTGCGGGGCGTAGACGTTCCCGCGCGGCCTCCAGCCTGGCTTCGGCAGCTTTCAATTTATCGCGTATCGGCTGGAGTTGCGGTGCATCTACTCCTCTAACTGCTATTTCCGCTCCCTCTTGCAACTTCCTCTTCAGTTGGTCCCGCTGGTCGAGCAGCTGAATAATGGCCGGCTCTTTATCGATTTCCTGCTCCAGTTGAGCAGCGGGAACCGCCAGCACGGGAGGTTTCTCCTTCCCGTCCTTATATTTCACTGCGAGTTTCAGCTTGCGCAACTCAGACTGAATCTGAAGTAGTTCCCGTTCCGTCGTGGCGAGAGCTTCGGCAGTATAGCGCTGCTTGATCGTTAAGACCTGGGGATCGCCTGAGCCGAGCGCTCGGATCAGTTTATGCACCTCGTCCCGACGTTGCCGCAGCCTGTCTTCATGCTTGCTCTGAATTTCCTTTAATTGGTTCAAGCGAGCCTGCTTGCGATTACGCTCCTTGTAGACGACTTCTTTGAGATAAACCGCTGCTACGGCATTGAGGAGCGTCTTCATCTCGTCGGCCTGATAGCCAACCATCGAAATCCGCATCAACTCCGGACTGGTCTTGAAATCAACCTTGATCTCCTGTTGCAGCCAATCGATCTGCTGATCGGGATTGGAGGGGAGGATGCTCAGGCGGGCCACCTTGGGATCTTTGAGGACAGCGCTCAGGACAAGCTGGCTGGTGACCATGGCCATCTGGCTCTTCTGATAGATGGCGAAATCTCCGCCTCCCTGAGCTTCGTTGCCAAGGACTCTTGGCTCGTGCGACGAAACGTGCAGGAGAGTGCTGGCCGTGTACTTGACCGGCATACCAAACCAGACGGCGGCACCCGCCGCAGCCGATCCGAGTAAACCACAGATAAATGCCAGCAGCCAACGGCGGCGCAGAGCCTTGAGCAGTGCCAGGGCGCTGGGGGCGGATTGTTTCTTGGAAGGGACCGGCGCGCCGGCCGCTTCCGTGTAAGGCCTGATCTCAGTCGGGTGTGGCATGATAGTTTATGTTGTTGCTAACCCTGGTCGGACCAACGAGAAGTTAAGGCCCATCATGGGGGCGATAACGGGACCGAGAAACCGAACCGCTTCTGCCGGCCACGCGAGGCGGCGGATGAGGACGTCCCTTTGGGGAGAGGGGCTTTGACCTCCCGCGGCTGTTCCACGAACAGGTGCCGAAGCACCCACCATTCCACTCCCATCAGGAGCAAGGCAACAGGCATCATGAACCAGCCTGCCAGGTCGTGGAAAAGGAAGTTGGCGGTACCGTGGCCTACCGTTTCGTGGAGAATGGCGGTCGTCAGAATGCGCACGATGTTGGCCATCAGGGCTATGGGTATAGCGCTGAGGACGATCAAAACTTTGTGGAGCCAATGGCTACGGATCAAGATCGCCACCGCAGCCGAGAGGGCGAAGAAGGTAATCAACATGCTCAGGCCGTTGCAGGCCTCGACAACGCCGATGCGCGTATCGTTGAGGAGAATGATATTGCCCTCAGCCAGAGCAGGGAAACCTAAGGTTTGGAGGAGATAAGTGCTGGCTTTCGTAGCAATATCTTGCAACGGCTGGGCCAGCGCTATCTGAAGGCGATAGGGCAAGGGCAGCATGAACAGCAGGAAGGCAAAGGCCGGCCACGACCAACTCAGAGAACGCCGCCCGGCGAACAAGACCCACACGCCGGCCAAACACGGCAGTAATGAAACAACATCGAGCCAGGGCAGAAAAATGAAAGCACCTGTAAGACGAAGCAGGGTGCCCAGGGCAAGTAAAAGCAAACCCCAGCCATCCCACCCCGGGGACACGATGAACTGCCTGGGATGTCGCTGCCAGAGCAAGAACAGAGCAAAAGCCGGAACGAGGTAACCGTGGGAATACTGGGGATCATTCGACCATAACTGGGCCAATTCGGCCAGCGTTGTCCAGTAGGCCCACAGCAACAGAGCACTGACCGGAGCCAGGAGGGCCAGCAGACGCACAAAGGAACCACGAGGGGAAGTGAGCGATGGATCCGTCATGATAGATGCTTTCACCCTCACCAGGAAAAAAGTATACTCGGCGCGCACTCCGTCCCGGTGGGTGACATAAGTCAAATTCCCGGTCGGAGCATCCCAGACCCCCGAAGAGGGGGATCTCAGGCTAGCGTCTTCTTTACCGCGGACAGCAACGCAAGCACTCGCCGAATGCCTTATTAGATGCACGCCACCGCAGAAAAGATTCACATAGCGATGTTCTTTTCAGGTTCTTTGGTGAACGGCCGACGTTAGCCGGCTGATGAGGCCGCAGAAACCGACGGCCGGAGCATCCAGCCTTCAAGGGCCACCGAGACGCCGCGCTGAAGAAGCCGCACCTCGATGATAAAACGAGTTTCCTTGCCCCGTCGCAAGATCGTCCCCTTCAGCCCTTTCAAGGGGCCGGCGACTATCTCCACCGCAGCGCCCGGGTAGAGACGCTCCTCCGGCACCAGGAGCATGCCGCTTTGCATGGCCCGATATACTGCTGCGAGATCGGTATGCAGACCCGCTTGATCAACCACTGGCAGCACATGAGCGACCTGGTTGGTTGCGAGTACAAAATCGCGTATGCCGCCATCACCTTGCACAAAAAGATAGCCTGGAAACAGAGGCAAGTACGAGGTGCGCCAGCGTCCGTTGGCGTACCAACGATTCTTGTGCAAAGGCAGGAAAAAGTCGTGTCCGCTCTCATAGAGCTTGCGGGCCAGTGCCTTCTCGGCACGCGGCCGTGTGTGTAAGACCCACCACAACGCCCCCGTCTCTGAGGACGGAGAAGGGCTACTGAAAAGGTCGTCGGAAGACACAAACGGCTCAAGATCCAGAAGGGGCATGATGTTCCTCTTGTCGTTTTAGGGGATGCATCGTTTGCCTTCTTTTCGCAAAGCACGTGCCATCTCGTTTCCTTGAACAGAACTTCTCAATCGGAAGCGCTCTAACTCCTATCTTTCTCAAGAGTTAAAAAATGCCCTTGTCTAGCCTGCTTGGAAAGTTCGATGGGAATCTGTTAAGTTTTGGAAACAACTGTAAAGAAACGCTGTTTCCGAAACTTAACATCTACGGATGGAAGTGAAGGAGAATTGAAGTAGGTGAACGGCCGGCGTCGCCGGCTGGGAGGATTCCACCAGCTGGCTAGCGCCGGCCGTTCACCTGCTCGAACTTGTATGGAAAAACGAATACGGCAGGGCCGCATAAGCAGCTTTGGCATGGCTCTTTATCGTCCATACATGCCCATGCCGCCCATGCCCATACCGCCATAGCCCATGCCGCCCATGCCCATACCGCCCATGCCCATGCCCATGCCCATACCGCCATAGCCCATGCCGCCCATGCCCATACCCATACCCATGCCACCATAGCCCATGCCGCCCATGCCCATACCCATACCCATGCCACCATAGCCCATGCCACCCATGCCCATACCGCCCATGCCCATGCCGCCTCGGGCCATCATGGCCATGCCGCCGCGCATGTTCGGTATACTATAGTAATGAAGATAGTTATTGAACATTATAGGGTGGCCGGTCGTCTGGCCGGTCAAGGTTCCGGTAATCACTTGGGCCAGGTTCCCCTGCTGAGCCTGGAGTTGGCCGATGGCCTGATTGAACTCCAATTGCGGCTGGACGATGGTGAACCAATTGACGGCTGGATTAGCTCCCAGGCGATTTATGTTCATGTAAGGGCTGACTGGCGGTTGATACGGCCCCGCCCCGCCCAGCTGCCCATAAGCGCGTGTATGCAGACCGGCCACAAGCAGCCCTAGAATCGCAAGCGAACCGCACCACGTTTGCTTTCTCATTGCGATCTCCTTTTAAGCCAGTGAAGCTGTCACTCCGTAGTTTACACCTGCCGCAGCGTTTTGTCTAACGAACGAGTCCGAGACCGCCGCCGCTCTTACCCTGGAATTCCAGAACTGTGCCCTCGATGCCCGAAACCGTGGCATTGCCCAGTAAGGTGAAGCCGAGTATCGTCTCGATCGGCATGAGGAACTGAATCAGACGGTTTTGTGTCTTGACCAAGGGGTTGGACTGCACATAGAGCCGATCGCCTGGCAGGAGTTGATAATTGGTCGCAGGAGAACCGCCCATAGCGATGGCCGGCCAGTTAACGGGGAAGATCTGCATGTGGTTGGGATTGTCCCCATTAGGACGTGCCAGCCAGACGTGTTTATTTGAGGACATGTACATAGTCCCAAACATCCAGCTGATGGCATCCAGTACGGTATCTTTTCCTGTGATCGGCAAGCGAACCACGGTCTGCCCGTATCCCGCCCGGTCCATGATGACGTAATAGTACTTGCTGTTGTAGGCATAAACATCGAGAGAAATCTCCGGCGACTGTAAGAATTGACTCAGGTGCGTCTCAATGGCCTGGCGGGCCTGATCGAGTGTCATACCCGTGACATAGACGCTGCCGAAGGTGCCCAAGCGGATGGTCCCATCCATCATCACCAGATGTTCGCCTTGGATCTGCTGCATGCCGCGCGATTGCGCCAACGAGACCTGCACCTTCGTCCCTTTGATGATCTTCGACAGATGGTCTTGAATGGCCGCTTGCGCCTCTTCGATCGTCATGCCCGCCACGCGAACCGTCCCGTAAGCGATGCCGAGATTGACCTTGCCGTCCGGTTCAATGCCGAAAGCTCCTCGAATGGGCTGATCCGGCAGTGTCGGCTCGGCCTGGATGAACAGGGCATCCAGCGGCTGGACGCGATAGGGAGGCTTGGGCACGATGTTCGTCGCCCGAATCAGGAGGATATCAGGTGGTTCGATCACGTAAGGAGGCAACGTGGTCATGCGCAATTCACGCGGAATGGGCGCTTCTTGCGGCTTGACAGAGGGGGCGGTTGGGCAGCCTACGCTAGCTGCGCAAACCATTCCCAGCAAGTATCGAACGAGGACCGCACTTCCATGCCGCCGTTCGTGCTTCATCGGAGCCTCGGTTTGAATCGAGTCCGTAGGGATCCTTCCTGGTACGACGGATGCACCATCGCAACCCGGCGTCCGCTCGCCGATCGAGACGATAAAGTTTCGCTGAAAGAATTTATCGGCACATTCGTCAGTACGCTTAAAATTTAGTCAATCCTCATGATCGATTCCTTTCCCCTGCGCCCACCACAAGGATTGTCTCGATCTGCCGACACCGCTATCGTGGGAGGATGAAACCGGATCCTGCCAAACCCAGCCGTCGAGCCGTCTCGCGCATCGCTTCGTTTCGCCATGCCTTCGCTGGCTGGTGGTACGTGCTGCGCACCCAGCATAATGCCTGGATTCATGCTGTCGCTTCCGTCGCCATCCTTGGCGTGGCCTTGTGGGCGCAATTGGAGCGTCTCGAATGGGCGCTTCTCATTCTGACGGTTGCTCTGGTATGGGTGGCGGAATTCGTCAACACCGCCGTGGAAACGCTGGTCGATCTCGCATCGCCGGAGATGCATCCCTTGGCGAAGATCGCCAAAGACATTGCAGCCGCATCGGTGTTGATTGCGGCATTGGCCGCAGTGATAGTCGGGCTGCTCTTGCTGGGGCCGAAATTGTGGCTGTACCTGTCAGGATAGTGGCGTCAAGAGCGAGGTCATAACAGCTTCGCTGCCAGCCGGATGCCATTGATTCCACCATTGAAGAAAACGACGCCGTTGCTGTGGCAGCCGTCGTTGATGGAAACGCAAGAGCTGTTCAAAACCCGGCTGCAAACGCGGCCAGGCCGTCGGGCAAGCGGCCTGGAGGCGCGTGCGCAGATCGATCAGGCGCTCGATGGCAACGTGGCTATCATTGGCCCGGCCGAGAATCTCTTGCAACTGCTCGATACGCGGATAGAGCGTTTCCCGGAAATTTGGATCGAAACAGTCGGCAAATACCTCCATTGCATAGCGCAGCCGTTTGCCGGCGATGCGTACTTGATGGAGTTGCGTGTAATCGCTCAGGTCGCCGAGGGCCGCTTGCTCCAATTCCTTCAAGCGTTCGAAGAGCATCGGCCGGGCCAAATCCACGAGGATCCCGGGGGAAGTTTGCCCCCCCGGCAGCCGGATTGCTTCGACTACACGGATTAAAAAGGTCTCAAAAGTAGGTCCCTCCTCTTGGTAGACGGTTTCCAGGTCGGCGTGAGCGGCGGCACGCTGGCCAAGAGCGTAACCGATAAGGAAATCGAGGCCGTTACGCTGCTTGACGTCTGCCTTCTGTTCACGTTCGAGCAAGTCGGCGAGAAAGACATCCCAATCGCGGGCGGCGCCGGCAGCGCGGCGGATTTTCTTTAGACGCCGCCGCGCCTTGCGGTAGGTTTTCCTGGGCAGACAATCGGCGAAGATGCGCAAGGCAGCGTCGGCGCGGCGGGTGCCGACACGGAGCTGATGGACGTACTCGATGTCCTTGTCTGCCTCCAGGGCGGCGCGCGGCAGATAATCCCGGACCACCTGCAAACGCACGAACAGAACGTGCCGTGCCGCTTCTGCCAATGGCGTGTCGGGCTTCAGATCACTGATCCACTTTCCTTGAGCCATGATTTGCTCTCAAAATCTTCGAAAAAAGCTAAACTACCAAGACACCAAGGAAAGACAAAAGAAAAACCAAATAATAGGAGAAAGAAAAGTGGAATAAGTAAGGGCTAGCAGACATTTCCCTCTCCCCTGGTGGGGGAAAGTCCGGGGGGGGGCAGAACTCCTTGGCCCTCTTATGCTTCCCTCCCCCACAAGGGAGGAAAGAAATGTCCGGTAGCACCAATGTCGTTCGGTCCTAAATTTTTATTTCCTTCTCCTCTTTTTATTCTCTTTTTCTCTTGGTGTCCTTGATGTCTTGACGGCTTAATTTTACGTTTTTCAATATCCATAAAGTCCTGAAATACTTGCCGATTGTTCACGCTCGTGCAGCCAGGAGGCGACCTCGGCGGTTTCAGCACAGATCTTCTCAATCAAGCGGCGCTCGGCGTACAGAGCCTGGGCCACGTCGCCGGGGACTGGTGCGTAGATCGATTCCAACTCGTGGAGGATGCGCTGTTCTAGGCGGCGGCGGAACTCGCCGCGAATCGCTGGCCAACGCAGTCGCAACACCAATGTTATCAGGAGGTGCAGTATTACCAGCACAATCAGGACGACGAGGAAGGGCAAAAGTACATCTGCGGTGCTGGGAGCCGGGTTGGCTGCCGATGGATTGAAGTAACGCCACAGCAGTACGATGAGAGCGGCCAGCAGAGCGACAGGCGGCACCCAATTACCCAGCCAGACGACGACGGCTTGCGTCAGACGGCGCAGGCCAGCTGGCCTGGACCACTCGCGCTCGACCTGTTGCAATACTTCGTTGAGAATGCTGGCGTAGCGCTGCCGCCAATCCAGCGCTGAGCGCGCCTCGATTGGCTCGGTTAACACATCAAGCGGAAAGTCCTGATGATCGGCCTCGACGAGCAGTTTGTTGGCCAGCGCCTTGCCGCGTGCGTCAAGATGGCGATTGCCGGCCACGTCACTGCACGCCTTGATGAAGGTGGACAAGTCCCAGGATACCGGCGCTTCAGCAGTGCCTTGCCCACGAGGCAGGAAGGGGATGCGCTCGCGCAAGGTGCTGCCGACATACCGGGCACGAGTGAACAAGTGCAAATACCAACCCATGATTCCATGAAAACGTCGCTGCTCCTCCAGGGCGAAATGGTGCTCGATTTCGCGCTGATAAGGTTCGAGCGTATTGAGAAGGACATCGCTGGTAGCAGCGGCTTCTTCGGTCAAAGGCGCGATCCAGGCGGCGCGGGTGCGCTCGGCGATGCCGGCCAGGTCTGGCGGACGAACAGCAGCCAACGCTTGCTGCATGTGGTGGAGAAGCTGGCTGACGCCACGCGCTTTGATTGCCTCGATCTCTAGACGTGTCAGTCCCATCTCTAGCCATTGCACCAGATCAGCGAATTGCTCGCCTTGGGGCAATTCGGGCATCGAGGCGCTGATGCAGCCCCGCTCGCCGTTGCTGGAAGCGCGATCAACCCACAGCTGAGCACAGGTGCGGAACAAGAGCGGCGTCTGAAACCCCTCCGCTTGCAGATCGCGCAACAGGTCGTCATCGGGCCGTATGCCACTGTCGCTTTGTTGTAAACAACGATCCCATTTGTTGAGAATAAAGGCAAAGGCCCGGCGCTTGCGCTGTTGCCGAAACAACTCCCAGCCGAGCCGATCATGATACTTCTCCTGTGAGCCGACGTAGAGCACGATGTCAGCCACTGGCAAAAGGCGCATCAGCTTATCGCGGTTGCTAAGGTCATTGCTGTCGAGGTCCGGCGTATCGACGAGGATCTTCTGTTCCAGCCCCGGACGATCGTGCGGAACAAGCCGGCAATTCCGTAATGCCGGATCGAGGCGATCCGGTTTGACCGATTCGTGATAGTAGACGACCGGATCGCGCGTGGTGGGGCGAGTGAACGATGCCTGGGCGATGGCGCCGCCGGCCAGAGCATTGAGCAGCGTCGATTTACCGACACCGGTGCCACCCATGAACAGAATGACCAGGAGCGGCCGATCCACATCGAGCGCCTCAGCCTGGCGATGCAAGTCGATGGCCAATCCTTCCAACGTAGCACGGTTGATGGTCGAGAGCGGGTAGCGGTGCGGCGCATCAAGCCAGTTGCGCAGACTGCGTTCCAGTCCGCGCAGCGCTGGTGACAGCGTTCGCAAGAGAGGAATCGTGTCTGTTTTCATGGCCGCGTCGTTCATGGCGTTTGCTCTCGATTCCTTATAATGTTGCTTGCTTGTCTTTCATCCATTGTAGGCGGTAACAGTGAAGTAAGGCGGGAAATGTTCCGTCTTGGCGTTTCCGCCGTCACGGTCCACAATGGATTTAGCCAGCCTTAACTCCTCTGCTTGTGTGGCGGACTGGCAATCGCTGGAGGTTTCATTATGCGATCTCCTATGTCGCTATGGATGATGGCATTTCTGTTGGCGGCTGTTGCAGCGCCAGCACGTGGCGAAGACCCCCTGGTTGAGCAAGTGCGACTGGCCATCAAGAACGGCAAGAACTACCTGCTCGGCCAGCAGCGCAGCAACGGCAGCTGGGAAAACAACGCCGCCGATGTGCATCATCCCGGTGGAGCGACCAGCCTTGCCCTTCTCGCTCTGCTCACCGCTGGCGAAAATCCAAAGAGTGAGACGATCCAAAAAGGGTTAAAATATCTGCGCGGCATCTCGCCTGGCCAAACGTATGTCGTCGCTTTGCAGGCGATGGCTTTCGCTCAGGCCGGCGAAATCGAAGACCGCGAGCGTATTAGGCGCAACGTCCAATGGCTGATCGAAGCTCAGAAGGACAGCGGTTGGGGCTACACCAAGGGCGGCGGGCCAAGCGACAATTCCAACACGCAGTATGCTGTACTCGGCCTGCACGCCGGCATCGAAGCTGGCATTCCGGTCCATAAAGACGCCCTGGCACGCATCCGCAAGTACATGCTGGCTTCGCAGAGGGATGGCGCCTGGGGCTACGATCGCGGCGGCGACCGTAGACCGCGTTTCACTATGACCTGCGCCGGTTTGTGCAACCTGATGATTACCGGCATGGATCTCGAAGTCGGCAAACAGCACATGGAAAACGGCGTTATCAAAGATTGCGGCCAGTATGATGAAAATGGTCCCGTTGCCGACGCCCTGCGCTGGATTGGTGCCCGTTTTCCCGCCGAAATTCAGCCCGACAACATCCGCCGCAATCTCGATACACCTTTTCCTTTCTACTGTCTCTATGGCATCGAGCGCACCGGCCGGCTGACCGGTCGGCGCTTTTTCGGCGGCCACGACTGGTATGAGATTGGCTGCCGTTATCTCGTCGCCACTCAGAACCAGACCGACGGCTACTGGCAGGGAAACAACCTGGACGGCTCTCCTATCCTGGCCACCAGCTTTGCTTTGTTGTTCCTGGCCAAGGGGCGGACGCCGGTATTGCTGACCAAGCTGGCTTACGGTCCGCTCGGATATGAGGGTTGGAACAACAAGCACAACGACGCGCGCCACCTTGTCGAGTTTGCCAGCCGTGAGCTATTCAAAAAAATGCCGCTGGCCTGGCAAATTTTCGACGTGCGCGGCGGCGCCGGCGCCGATACGGCGGCACAGCGGCGGCGGCTAGCCGGAGAGCTGTTGCCCTCGCCCATCGTTTACTTCAACGGCCACGGCGATATGCGCATCGGCGACCGCGAACGCGACATTTTGAAGGAATATGTCGAAAACGGTGGCTTCCTTCTCGCTGAGGCATGCTGCGGCAAAGAAGCGTTTCGCCGCCAATTCGAGAAACTCCTCGATGATATCCTGCCTGGCAGTGAACTACAGCTTCTGCCCAACGATCATCCGATCTGGACGGCATCGGGCCAATTTCTGCTGACGCCGCACCAGCCGTTCCCACTCTACGGCGTGCAGCATGGCTGCAAATGGGTGGCTATTTTCAGTCCCAGGCCGATGGCCTACTATTGGGAGGCAAATGATACAAAATCACCGGAGGGGCGTGCTGCTTTTCAGCTGGCAGCGAACATTATCGCCTATGCCAGTGGCCTGGAGCCGCCGCGCCCGCGCCTGTCTGAAGTGACGATTCCGCGTGATGACAACAAGGAGCACGTACGCCGCGGCTATTTGAAGGTCGGTCAACTCCGTTATACGCCTTCGGGCGGCGGCGATTGGCGGCCAGCCCCCAAGGCCATGCGCAACCTCATGAGCGAAGTACGCAAGGCCGGCCTCGATGTTCTTCTGGAGACGACGCCGGTTTATCCTTCGGTCGAGAATGTGGTAAATTATCGCTTCCTGTACATGCATGGCCGGGCCGGCTTCGAGGAACGCGCCCAAGACTTGGAGCACTTGCACTTCAACCTGACATCGGGCGGCTTACTGCTGGCCGACGCCTGCTGTGGTTCATCGGTTTTTGATGCCGCTTTCCGCAAATTCATGGAAACGCTGTGGGCCAAAGAGAAACTTAAACTGGAACCGATCCCACTCTCGGATGAACTGTTTAGCGCCGAGTTGAACGGCCAGCCAATTCGCACGGTGCGTTGCCGCCGTCCCAGGGCTGACGGCAAAGGCGTGGACCCGGAGTATCGGGAATTGGCACCAGTCCTGGAAGGCATCAAGTACAAAGGCCGCTGGGTTGTCATCTACAGCAAGTACGATCTCGGCTGCGCTTTGGAGCGGCACACCACTTCGGATTGCTTGGGACACGATTACGATAGCGCCGTCCGTCTCGGCCGAGCCGCAGTGTTGTATGCGCTGAAGCGCTGAAAAGCGAGCAGTAGCTGTCTGGTGTAGCACGCTGCCGGCGTGCCCCTATGTTTCGTGCCAGGCGCGGGATAGCGATGACTGCATCGATCGCCTTTGTCAGCGATTTTTAGAGTAAGCAACAAGCATAGTGGCAGCCGCTCTGATTAGTTAACGGCGTTAGGCATCCAGAGAAATCGTTGCGATACAGCATCGGGACCGATGTCGCGACGGCGAACAATGATCGGCAGGAACGCGGCTGGGCACTTCCACATACTCCGGGACAGCTTGAGGTTCATTTCTGTGGTTGGAGGGTCAGCGCAGATAAAGTTCTGAGTTTTTCTCCCCGATGGTTGGCGGATACCTCGAACCACTAAACCATGCTCTCGCGATCCATCTATCAGGCGAAAAGATCACATATCCCACGCCAAAGATGCCGCCTCGAAAATCGGTCCATCTACGCACACCCGCCGATAGTCCCATCCCTCGGCAGTGCGGACGCGCGTCACGCAGCTGAAACAGATGCCGATGCCGCAAGCCATCGGCGTTTCCAGTGATAGATGGCACGGCACACTCCAGCGTCTGGCCAGCTGCGCCAGCGCCCGCAGCATCGGTTCGGGACCGCAGCCGACAAGATGTTGCGGCGGTGCATGCGATTCGAGCAGCTGTGTCACGAGGCCGTGGAAGCCGAGCGTGCCATCATCGGTAGCGAGATGGACCGTGGCACCGGCGGCGCGGAAATCCTCGACGCCAGCAGCAAGATCGGCGGTGCGGACGCCATAATAGAGCGAAACACGCTGAGTGATACGACGCGGCGGCCGGCCACCATAGCCGCGCGTGCCCAGCAGATCACGGACGTGAGCGAGAAACGGCGTCTGCCCGATGCCGCCGGCGATCAGGGCGATATGGTCGAGAAAGTGAAAATCGGGGAAGCCGTTGCCAAGCGGTCCCCATATCTCCACGTGGTCCCCGGGCCGCAGCGCCGCCAGCAAGCCAGTCAGCTTGCCGACAACGAGATACACCACGTCAAGGGCGATCGGCTGTCCTGCATCGTCGAGAACCGTATCATACAAAGCGAAGGGCCGGCCCAGTAGCGGATCGTTATGGCCAGGCAGGCGGATCATGACGAATTGCCCGGGACGAATAGCACGGGCCAACTCCGGACAGTGCAGACGGATGCGATAGGTTTGACGAGCCAGCAAGATATTTTCGAGCACAGGCGCGACGGCGTGGACAAATAGCGTCATGGCGTCGAACTCCGAGAAAGATGGCTAACTACAGAGTCACAGAGAACCCGGAAGAAGACACAGAAAAGAAAGAAATTAAAAAGGGAAGCGGTATTCGGATTAGGGGGATGAAATTTTATCGCCTTTTTTATTTTGTGTTCTTTTCCGTGCTTTCTCTGCGTTCTCTGTGGCTCTATGATTAGCTAACTTTCGGAGCCGTTGTAGCTCTTCGAGCGTCACACGGCGGGCCTTGCCGCGGCGCAGTTTATCGAGACGAAGGGGACCGATAGCGATGCGGCGTAGCACCAAGACTTTGTGGCCCAGCCGCGCTAACATGCGGCGAATCTCGCGGTTTTTGCCCTCGTTGAGGACAATCTCCAGCCAGGTGCTTTCGCCTTGCGCTTTCAGGCGCCGCACACGGCGGGCGCGGACGTGGCCGACACTGAGCCAAACGCCCTTGAGCAGCTGCTCGATATCTTCGTGGCTCGGCCGGCCGGCTACCTGAACGTGATACGTTTTCTCAACGCCGAAGCGCGGATGCATGAGGCGATTGGCCAAATCGCCGTCGTTGGTCAAAAGCAGCAACCCCTCACTGTCTTCATCGAGCCGGCCCACAGTGTAGACGCGCTGGCTGACGTGCGGCACCAGATCGACAGCGAGCGGCCGGCCCGCCGGATCGAAATTGGTGCAGAGGTAGCCGCGCGGCTTGTTGACCAGCCAGTAGACGAGCTTCTCGCCATGCAGCGGCTGTCCATCCACACACACGGCATCGCTGGCTTCGACCTTCGTGCCCAACGCGCGGACGACTTGGCCGTTCACGGTGACACGGCCGCGGACAATCAACTCTTCGCAATGCCGCCGCGAACCGATGCCGGCATGGGCCAGAAATTTGTTGAGGCGTTCCATAAAAATCATTGTAAGACAGGGCAGGGCGCTTGACGAGTTGACGTTGCTCTCGAGGGTGAAGAGGGGTGAGCAGCGGAGAAGTTGGTGGAAAATGGGTCATGGTCGGCGATGAGGGGACCGAGGCGAAAATGACTCACCCTTTGGAGGTCAGCCCTGTCTCGTCAACCGCAACTGTCCGCCGAGCAAGAACCCGAAGCCCAACGTATTTTCCAGATCCTTATAGGGCACTACCGACGATGATCTGTTGGCCCTCGCCAGACTGCTGGCCCCCAAGAAGGATCGAGACCTGCTCGGACAGAACGAGTTTGAGGTGCAGGACCGCATCCATCCGATCGGGATTAAGGCCATCCAAACCGCTCTCGCCAAGCGGAAAAAAGGGGTACCAGAGCTTCAGCGTGATCTGTCCGAGTTGCCAAGAATTGGCCCGCTTTCAACGCTGGCAGAGCAAAAACTTTCTCCTTGGTTTTAGCCAATTCGGCCCGTGGCTCTCAGGCGCGCCCAGTTTTTGGGGTGCACTACAGAAGTGATTCGCCTGCGGACGCCTTACCCCCCACTCCAGCTCTCCCCCACAAGGAAGGAGGTTTTTCCGGCAGCCCCAAGCTAGCAGACAGAACCGTCGGGCAAGCTGCCAGCTTGTCTGAAAATCGGCACGCTTTCTACGATAAAAAGGTCTCGTCTCCAAGCCCAAACCTGGAAACGAGACCCGTTGTTTGCCCAGCAGAGCAGGCAAGGACACGGCGCCAGTGCTTACCAGTCCGAGGGTAGGGAAATATTGTCGTTAGGAACTAGGGCAATATTTAAGGTAGGCTGACTGACTCCATCGTTGATCAAGTGCACACTGCCATCGCCCATGGCAGCTTGGATTACGCCGTTATGGCCGGCAGACGGGAAGGTGCGGTGGGCGCAGCCAAGGGGATTGGTGACGTTGAACTGTGCCACGATGTTGGGCGAAAGGCTGGCTGACCCGTTAAGGCTAGTGCCGATTAAGGGCACCCACCAGCCACTCCCCCCCGATGTGATAACGTTGTCTGTCCACATTGTTCCACCATTCCCTGAGGGGTTCCCCCCACAAAAAGCTACTTTCTCGATAAAGAAAACGGTGTTAGAGGTGCCATCGGGGATATCAGCGGGAATCTTGGTGCCTCCAGTGGACGACCACGTATTTACGGTTGTCGTTCCGTATGTAGTAGTAATCGTCCCGAAGACTTGGCCATTGGCCGCGTAGGAACCAAAAACATTCGGGGTAACTGCTGAGCCACCGAAGGCTGCTGCGGCCCCTTTGAATGTTGGATCACTAGGGCAGATGTAAGTCTTGACTTCGGTTTTAACGCCTAGCATGGCGTTAGTAGCATAATTCGGATCAGTTGCTGCTAACTTAAGCCCTGTGAACAGAGCTTGCTGTTCGAGATTGGGAAGGATCCAGACCGTAGTCGGTAGGAATACAGCGTTCTGGCCGGCCGTAGCTTTGGCTGGATAAGGTCCGATTGCGGGAGGCAGTTCCATATTGTAGGTAGAAGCTGTATTCAGGGTAGCCAGGATGATTTGCTTGAGATTATTCTGGCACGAGGCGCGGTTGGCGGCTTCGCGGACTTTGTTGACGGCCGGCAGCAGCAGGCCGACCAGCACGGCGATGATGGCGATCACCACCAATAGCTCCACCAAGGTGAAGGCGGTGCGCCCACGCGGACGCAAACGTATCTGTTCCATGTGTCGATCTCCTCGGACCCAATCAGACCGGGACGAAAAGGGAAATATCGTTGGGGCGTTTACGGACCTTGCGACTCGATTCAAGCGAAAGCGCTTGGATCTGTTTTCATCTGTTGAGATTAAACCTCCACGCCGGGGTTGTCAAGCCTTCGCTTGCGCTTTTTTCTCATTTTTCCTCATCTTCTTTTAACGAACCCGAGCGTAAGAGTTAGCAGAAGCAACTCTCTCGGGTGCCCCTCTTGATTTTGGTGAGCGAGGTTACGTCAGCCTCCGAGTAGGTTTTTCCCTCTCCTCCCCATTAGGGAGATGGAAAAGACCGCTCGCACGGAAGCCCTCCTCCACCGCCCAAATCAAGAGAGACACCCGGACTGCGCTCGCCTTCGGCTCGCGGCGAAGCGGGTTTTTTCTATAATGGCATGGAAGGAGATGTCCTCGAGAACAGGGCAGGGCAGGGGAGTGTTGCCTTCGATAAAGAGACCGAGATCAGCATGACACCCGAACAAATCGCGGACCTGCGACGGCAGAAATATAATGCCACTGTCACCCGGCTAATCAAGGTCCATAGCGACCTGCTTATTCTGCGTGTCCGTCCCGACCGCCCTCTGCAAGCCCATAAGCCCGGCCAATACACTGCCCTGGGTTTGGGTTACTGGGAGCCACGTCTTCCCGGCAGCGCCGAGGAGAATTTGCCGCCTGCCGATCGGCTGAAACTGGCCCGCCGTTCGTACTCGATCAGCTGCTCCATCCTCGACGACGCAGGTCTGTTGTTGGATCGCAGCAATGTCGATTGGCTAGAGTTTTACATTGTCCTTGTCCGGGAGAGCGGCAAGTTGATGCCGCCGGCCCTGACGCCGCGGCTGTTTCTGCTGCGAGAAGGCGATCGCCTGTTCATGGGCGAGAAGATTACCGGGCATTTCACGCTCGATCCGGTTCAGCCCGAAGACACGGTGCTTTTCCTGGCCACTGGCACTGGCGAGGCGCCGCACAATTACATGCTGTGGGAGCTGCTGCGGCGCGGTCATCGTGGCCGCATCCTTTCGGCTTGCTGTGTTCGCTATCGTAAAGACCTCGGCTATCTCGCCATTCATACCGAGCTGATGCGCCGCTATCCCAACTACACCTACCTTTCCCTGACAACGCGCGAGGCGGAGAGTAAAGGGCATAAAGTCTACATTCAAGACCTTATAACGAGCGGACAATTAGAAGAACGCCTGGGACAGGCGCTCGATCCACGGCGGACGCACGTGTTTTTATGCGGCAATCCCAAGATGATCGGCGTGCCGGAAAAGGACCGCAGCACCGGGGCGCGCGTCTATCCTCAGCCGCCGGGAGTCATCGAGATCCTGGAAAAACGCGGCTTCCAGGCCGATCTGCCGGGCCAAAAGATCAAAGGCAACCTCCACTACGAAGAATACTGGTAGTTTCATCCGTTCCGCGTTCTGCGTTCTGAGCAAGAAGAACAAACTCTTGTCTTTTTACTCAGAACTCAGGACTCAGAACTCTGAACTCTGAACCTGGGAATCGGAGGCGGACATGGCGGAAGAGGTTATTGGTGGTTACAAACTGCTCAAACATATGTGGACAGGGCAGACGAGCCAGCTCTGGGAGGTTGTAGAGCCTTCCAGCGGCCGGCATTTCGCCATGAAATTGCTGCTGCCGGAGCGCGTACACGATCCTATCCATCGCAATTTTCTCTTCCATGAAGCCGAGGTCGGCAAGATACTTACCCATCCCAACATCATCCGCATCATCAAGGTCGATCGCAGTGCTAGCAATCCCTTCATCGTGATGGAGTATTTCCCGGCCGGCAACCTGCGCATGCGCCTCATGCGTAAGGAGTTCGACTTTCTACGCGAAAAAGGGCACGATATCCTCAAGCAAGTAGCGACGGGTCTGGCCTTTATGAACGCCAAGGGCTGGGTGCATCGCGATGTCAAGGCAGACAACATCCTGGTCGCCAGCAGTGGCGACGTTCGCATTATCGACTTCGCCCTTGCTCAGCGTATTCCTACTGGCCTGGCCAAAATCTTCCGGCGCAAGGAAAAGCCGGCCGGAACACGCAGTTACATGTCGCCGGAGCAGATCCGCGGCCAACCGCTGGATGGCCGTGCCGACATCTACAGTTTCGGCGCCATGTGTTACGAGATAGTGACCGGCCGACCGCCGTTCCGCGCCGCCTCATCGCAGGAGCTGTTGGCCAAGCACCTTACGGAAAAGCCCGTTTCGCCGAAAGTTTATAACCCAGACGTTACCGAGCCGTTCGCTGAGTTGGTGCTGCGCATGTTGGCCAAGAAGAAAGAAGATCGGCCGCGTGATTTCCATGAAGTCCTCATGCAGCTGCGCGGCATCTCGATCTATGGCCCCAAAAAGGAGTGAAAGCTCTTAAGCAGCCCGAGTCACCGGACCGGCATCCGGGGCAGGGCAGGGCAGTTCCGTGAGGGTTCCGGCTTGCTTTTGTCGATAGATCAAGAGGCACCCCGCCAGCAACAAGAGTGTTTGCCATGTCACCACGCCATACCACAAACTGAGCGTGTACAGTCGCTCGCCAAGGGGATCCTTATTACAGAGCAAGCCGAGTACGACCGCAGCGGCCAACACGCCTTTGAGGACACGGCTGCGCGAAAAGAGCGCTGCCCGTGCCAGGCAAAAGCCAGGTAAAACCAGCGTCCCGAAATGGGCCTTGCTGGACATGGGCGACAGCAGCACCATGAGCAGCAAGACCATGCTGCCTTCGAGAGCGTGCCGCCCCGTGGGACCAGCGTCTTGCGGACCGGCATCAGGGAGGCGGCGGAAAGGTCGGCCGCAGGTCCCCAAGACAGCGGCCACTATGCTCAGCTCGACTCCATAAACCCAAATGCGCAGTGTTTGCGGACGCAGAAGAGGGGGGCGCAGCCCGATGGTGCAATCGGTTGGCATCCATGTCCATTTCGTTGTACACCAGCGTTGTCCCAGCCCCGTGAGTGATTGATTGTAGACGGCATCGCTGCCCCAGGTGCCGATGTAATGGTCCGAGGCAGTCAACGGTTTGAGGAAACGGGAAGCGTATTCCTCTAGCCAGCAGCGGTCTTGTGGCGCTGGATGGACGAGATCGGGTAACAAGTTCACGCCGATGGCGACGATCAGCAGCCAGGCAGCGGCCAAAGGCCGGCCACGCCAGAGCAGATACGGTGCCCACAGCAGAGCAGTACATTTACAGGCAGCCGCCACACCGAATGCCGCAGCCGCTGCCAACACCTTGCCACGCGCCAGAAGCAGACAGCCGCCCGCCAGCATCGCCCCAATGACAATGTCCGTTTGTTGATGAGCCAGGCAATTTTCCAGATACGAAATGCCGCAAAGACAGCCGAGCACAAACGCCAGACGCTCGCGTACTTTGCTGTCTGCAGCTCCTTCCAATCGTCCGCCGCCGGCCAGACGCCAGCTCCAGCGGAGCAGGGCAAGCAGACAAATCCCGTTGACCGCAAACCAGAGCAGGCGCGGCAGCGGCGCGGATAAAGCGAGGAAGGGCAGGGCAGTCAAGGCCATGAAAGGGGGATACAGATAGCCTTCCCCCCTGAGATACAGATCCTCGCCCTGCCACAGATGGGCAGCTGCCGGCAGGTAAACTTGCTCCCATTCCGAGTCGTGGCGGCGGCAAAAAGAGATGCCCAGCATCACCAGCAGGACGCCGCCCAGGACCGTAAACGGATGTGCCCGGAGCCAACTGGCAATGTAAGCAGGGGAGGGAGCTGCAGAGAACATAGCCATCACTATACTCCAAGGGCTTTCATCCTGGCCGACCTGAAAATAGGCAAACGAGCAGCTTGCCCTACGGTTTTAGCCGCCGGTCTTTACGCTTCAGCTCCGGATTTACCAAGATCCGTTGGCTGCTGCAAGCCGCTTCGCTATCCTGTACTCCACCACGCAGGCGGGATTGAATGTCGAAAGCCGAGGAATGGACTATGCCTCCGCGTAATCGCTTGCCCTTTGAATCGGACATTTACGAGTTGGAAGATCTGCTGGAGCGTCTGGAAGCAGGGGCGAACGGCCCGCTCGGCAGCAGCGAGGAGATCCGCCGCATTCGCCGCGAGTTGGTGAACCTCAAACGCAAAATCTACAGCAATTTGACGCCCTGGCAAACCGTCCTCGTTTCCCGGCACAGCGATCGGCCGCAGACGATGGATTATGTGAAACTCATCTTCGAGGACTTTGTTGAACTGCACGGCGATCGCGCCATCGGCGATGATCGCGCTCTTCGCTGCGGCTTCGCCCGCTTGGGGGATTTCCGTGTTATGCTGATCGGGCATCAAAAGGGACACACCCTGCAAGAGCGCACGGAATGTTTCTATGGTTGCGCTCATCCAGAGGGCTATCGCAAAGCGCTCAAGAACATGCGTTTGGCCGCCAAGTTCCGCTTGCCGATCATTTGTTTGATTGACACGCCCGGCGCTTTTCCCGGCATCGGTGCCGAGGAGCGCGGACAGGCCCAGCTCATCGCCACGAACCTTTTGGAAATGTCGCGTCTGGAGACGCCGATCATATGCGTGGTCATCGGCGAAGGTGGTTCTGGCGGCGCCTTGGGCATCGGTGTCGGCGACCGTGTTAGTATGTTGGAACACAGTTATTATTCCGTCATCAGTCCGGAGGGCTGCGCCGGCATCTTGTGGAAAGTGGCCACCGAAACGACCAAACCGCTCGCCGCCGAGGCGCTGCGGATGACGGCGCGCGACCTGAAACGCTTGGGCGTCATTGACGACATCATTCCGGAACCGCTCGGCGGCGCTCACCGCGATCACCGCGACATGGCCAACACATTGAAGACTTACCTGGTCCGCTATATCCGTGAATTGCGCCCCTTGAGCATGGACGATCTGCTCGCGGCCCGCTACCAGAAATTCCGCAAAATAGGCTATTATCTATCCGGACCCGAAGCGAGCGCAGCTGCGGGCGTATCCTGAGGCGTTTCCGGGTGAACAGCTTTTGGCTGGCCCTTCTTCACGGCGGCCATCTTCTCATCAGGCGGCAAACAGTAGATGAAAAATGTCATCGTTCGATCGATCGGCTCGATCCGGCGTAGCGCCTTGGCCAGTGCCTTCAAGTCGGGAAAGACTTCGCTGACACTGCCATAGACAATGGAGACGCCCACGGCGAGTGTGTGGCCTCGCGCCGGCGCTGGCAGGTCGTCACTGTCCAATTGCAAAGCGCCGGGAATGTATGCACGCATGGGCAAGCGCAGCAGTCCCGTATCGGTGCCATAATACATAACATGGAGATCGCGCACTTGATGCGTTTCTTGCCACTGAGCCAATTCTTTCAATCCCTGTCCCCAATCGTAATTGGAATCGCTCAGGCAACGATAGCCGTTTGCGGTTCCGCCCCACAACTCATTGGTGTAACACAAGCCATGAGGCCAAATAGAAAGGGAGGCCCACAAAAGCCACAGAACGCTGCACACAGCACTCGCCGTCAACAAAAGACGCCATCGACTCAGGCCAACTTGTTGGCGCGCGCTCGCCAGCGCCGCCGCCAGGCCGATCACGGCTATGCTTACCAACGGCAACACCAGGCGAATACCGGTTTGCACGCGGCAGACCAAAGTAAACAGCAAAAAAACCAGAGCCGTCAGACAAGCCCAATTGCGTAAGGCGCGGCGGCATATCACGGCGAGAAGCAAGGGCAGCGCAAGGACCGGCAAGGGAGATTTGATGCTCAATGCCAACGGAAAATAATACCAGATCGCTCGTTTCGCCACGTGTTCGAGTAGGAAGACACCATGGCCTTGCACGTTATGCCGCACCTGGCGGATAAGAGCTACGCCGGCGTTGCTGAAGATACACAAATGCTCGGCAAGCCACGTCATAACGGAACGAATTGGGCCTTCCGGAAGTTGCCTGGCCCATTCGATGAAGGATGGCGAGGGCAATCCTTCCGAACCGCAAAAACAAAAAACCGCCAGCAAGCCGAGGCAACAAACCTGCATCAAGTCCCGCCGAAACGCTTGGCGGAACAGGCTCCCGATCATCAAGCGAAGCCGTGCGCACCTCTGCGTATCCCCTGGGCAGTTCGGCCATTGATGTGCTAGCTCGATCATCGCCATGCCCAGGATGCCGAAGACCAGACCGGATGCCTTGGCCAAAACGGCCAAGGCGAACCAGATGGCCGGTATCAAGACACGCCGACGCCATGGCTCGCTCCTTCCTACTCGAAAGTGATACAGCAAAGCAGCGAGGCAGGCGGTCACGGCGACGTCAGTGGTTGCCAGGCTAGCATGGGCGAGTAAGTTCGGTTCACAAGCGAGGAACGCCACGGCCAGACAGCCGCCCCAAACGCCGGCCATCTGCCGGCCCGCCAACCAGCCGTACAACAGCAACAGCCACCAGAACGGCAGCGTACCCAGCCGCGCGATCGGCAGCAAGCGGTCGAGGTCTCGTGCTGCCTCAAAGTTCTCGCCGCGCCAGTGCTCCCAGAGATGCAGCGGGAGCGTCTGCACTTGGGGGGGCAGGGGCATGGTGCCCAGATCGAGCAGCGGTTTGTAACTGCCCGTTCGCCAACTTTGCAGTCCCAGCGTGATGTAGGTCGGCTCGTCGAAAGTAGCGCTGAGGCGTGCGGACGCCGACACGCACCAGGCCGAACTGGCGGCGATCCAGAACAGGAGCCAGCTGCCTTCCCAGAGCCGGCCTTTGCACCAACCCATCGTGCCCGCCTCCGCGTCCCTCGCCGTTCGTCGCGCAGATATCGCTTTCTGCCGCTGGCTCGTCAAGGTCAATGTGCAGAAGCTGGAAACAGACCGATTTAAGCAAAGTGTTGGGACTGGGCAACTTAGAGCGACAGGATTCCGTGGCGATAATTAAACATAAGAACTCTTATCGGACGCAAGTTGCCGACCAGCGATTTGATCTGAACAAATGCTGCTATATTCGTTTACGTCCGATAATGAATATTATGTTTAATTATCGCATGGCCGCAGCCCAAGAAATGTGATGGAACAGCCCTTCCTTGCGATCGCAGTTCGGTTGGTCGGACTGACGGCTGGATCGTATGTTGACTGTACATTCGAGAGGACATCGCCATGCGATCATCTGCGAGCCTGAACGCTCATCGCCTTTGCGCCGGCATGGTTGGCCTGGGCATGATCTTTGATGAGACCTACCGCCCTCTCTTCGAGCAATTGCATCGAGAAGGATTGTATCGCCGTGACTTCGGCTTCGTGAATGTGGAATTGACCGCGGTGGCAAGCCGAACGGGGGTTCGCGGCGAGCGCTTGCGACAGAGCGCTGCCGGTCGTCTGGGAGTGTTCGTCAATTGCAGCGGCGACAAAGCTGTCGAGCAATTGTTGGCGCAACCGGTCGATGTCGTCTGTATCGCCACACCGGATAATCGCCACTTCGATGCCGCACGCCGGGTGCTCCAGGCTGGCAAACATGTCCTCATCGAGAAGCCCTCCGTACTGCGTCTGCAAGAGTTGGATGAACTGCAAGCTCTGGCCCAAAAGCAGCGTGTGCTCGCCAAAGTGGTGTATCACAAGCTGGCCGACCCCGATCACAAGAAGCTGCGCACTCACGTTGTCGACGGCGTGCTGCACCACGTCAACAATGGTTATTGCTCGCTGCTGGAACCGAAGCAGATCAGCGGCCACCAATTCGCCGAATGGATCACCGGACGCAATCCGGGCACTTATGTCGCCGTCCATTACATCAAGCTGATCGATTTCACGTTCGGCTCCGCTCTGCCCGAAGGGGCGCGCTTGGCACGCATCTGCGCCACGGGGCAGCGTGGTCTGGTTGGGCCGGCCAACGGTCCCACCTGGGATTCGGTGCAGTTGCAAATGATCTACAGCTACCCGGATGGCCGCGAGGCGGCATTCGATATTCACACGAGTTGGGTGACGCCCGACAATTTCCCCGGCTACGTCGAGCAGGAAGTGCAATTTCGTTTCGACAACGGCGTCTGGAATGCCCATCAGCGCAAGCGCGGCGTCGAGATCACCGTGGAAGGGCAAACACCACTTATGCTAAAAAATACTCCCAATCACCACTATAATGCGACGTTCCTCGAACCATGGGGCGAGCGCAGCCAGCGCGGCTATGGGATCGAGGTGTTACACCGTTTCTTTGAGGAAGTGGCCTACGTCGAGTTCGGCGGCCCAGCCAGCGAACGCGAAGAGCGCTTACAACAGATGCGGGCCCTGACCTACAATGATTTGTCTGCCGATCGTCCGACCGTGGCGGCGGTGCAAGCAATGGAGGCCATCTTGCAGCGCCACGCTGCCGGCCAACCCGGTTGCCTCGCCACCATCAATGAACCGATGGGCGGTCTTGTCCTGCGCATTCCGGGCCAGAGCGAAGCGATTGTCCTCTATCCGGATAGAGTTTAAGGAAATAAGAGCTAGCGGACCAAACCTCCTCCCCCCTTGTGGGAGAGGGCTGGGGTGGGGGGGTGTCAAGGCAATGGAGCCAAGGAGTTGTGTCCCCCCACCCGAACCCTCCCCACAAGGGGGAGGGAAAAGTCCGTTAGCCCTAAACTAACTGCTTCAGCCCTATGCCTAACATAATCAGGAAGAACCTATCCCACTAGCAACCAAGGCTGCTAACATGGGCACAAGTAAAAAACTGCTTCAGCAGTGATGAGGTGATGGCCAGGACCGCGACCTTGGCCACGGAGCCATTCGGACATGCAACCATCTTCCCAAGCAACCTTCATTCCCATACTCTGCTTTCCTCGGCGCGTTTGACGGCTCATCTTTTCATGACTACAATCTTACATCGCAGGGCGGATTTTATAGAGGAATCATAAATTGACCGAACCACTGCATCATCCGCACGAACCCACGTCCAACACGATCCGCGACGGCATCGCGCGCTATGAGCCACGCACGTTGCGTACCTATACGCCGACACAAGCAGTGCTGGCGCGCAGCGCCGGGGTGTTTCACTGGACGCCGGAGGGACGGCGGCTCTACGATTTTACTTCCGGCGTCCTCGTTGCCAATCTGGGACACAATCCGCAGTCGTGGATGCGGCGCTTTATGCAGCATATGAACTGGTCCGAGTTCAATACCCCCGGCGACTACTCCCCTGCCCTGCCCTTGACAGCATATAATGCTGTCACGCCGGTGGAGATTGAGGCGACACAGCGATTGATCGAATTGCTCCAGTCCCGGCCCGGCGGCCAATGTTTGCAGCAAGTCTTGTGGGCGGCGTCCGGCTCGGAAGCGGTTCAGAAAGCGCTGTGGGCCGCGCTGGCCCGCGATCGGACGCGCGATATGATTGTGGCCACACGCTTCGGCTTTCACGGCAAGAAAGGCTTGGCGGGTGCTGTCACCGGCTGCGAGACTGACCGTGAGCGCGATCCGCGTGTGCGCTTCATCAGCTTCCCGATGGCCGAATGCGCCGATGTCGGCCAGCGCGGCCAAGTTTTCGATGCCGCACCCTATCGCTGTGAACTTGATGCCCTGCTCCAGCAATTCGACCGGCGTCTGGGCGTGCTCATCACCGAGCCGTACCTGGGCGGTGGCGGATCGTATCATCCCCCTGCAGACTATTTACATCTTCTGCAAGAGTTTTGCCGTAAATACGATCTCGTCTTCATTCTCGATGAAATCCAGTCTAATTTCGGGCGAACTGGCGATCTGTTCGCTTATGAGACGTATGGCCTGGAGCCGGACATCGTTGTGCTGGGTAAGGGTCTGGGCAACGGCGTGCCTGTCGCTGCCGCTGTCGGCCGGGCCGACGTACTCGCCAGTCTGGATTATGGCGAAGGCTCGGATACCTGGAGTGCCAATCCGTTAGCCTGCGCTGCCGTCCTGGCCACGCTGGAAGAGTTTGCCTCCGGTGACGTACTGGCGCGAGGCCGCCGCAGCTCGGCCATCATCGAGGAAGGACTGGTGTGTTTGAAAAAGCTGCCGTTTATTGCTCATGTCCGCGGCGAAAAAGGCGGCATGGTTTGGGGCATCGAGTTTCGCGATCACGCCGGCCGAAGTGCTGCTGAATGGGCCAACGCCGCCGTCCTGGCTTGTTATCGAGGAGAAAAGGACAATGGCGATGGTATTCATCTCTTGGGACCGCTGGCCCGCAAAGTCTTACGCATCGCGCCTCCTTTGGTCATTAGCGAAAGCGAGGCGCGTGAGGTTATGGCCCTCTTGTTTCGCTTGCTATCTCCTCTGGCGAAGGATACATCCGAGCCGCAACCGCAATAGTAATCCCCAATCGAAGCGAGGGCGTAAAACCTCGCTTCGGGACTGTTAAAACTGCTGGCAAGGAAGCAGTTAGGCTATACTGTTTCCTTGCAGTCGAGGCTCGGCCCCCTGCCCTGCCCTTGCTGCATATTCTTCGCAATTCCAGCGTTTTACTTTAATCAATGACTGGAAAGGTCAGCATTGATCTTTTGGTAGAAAAAGCGTATCGCTGTCCCTGGGTCGCTCCGATGCGACGAAGTGTTCGCTTCCCCCTCACCCTCATGGGGCCTCACGGATGAGCCGTCGATCCCTTGTGCTGGCTGTCGCAATCTTCTTATGCCTGACATGTGGAGTAGGCGTGACCCTGTGGATGCTTGTCCGCTATGAGCCGAAGATTTATTTGCAGGCCGCCGTGCCGCCGGGAGAACAGAGACACCAATTGTCGGAAAAATGTTGGCGTGAATTATGGCAGCTGTATAACTCCGTCGCCAATCAGGATGAAGAGGAATGGGGACATCGCTTCACGGATAGCGAGATCAATAGTTACCTGGCCGAACATTTCGTGCAGAGCCACCTCAACGAACATGTGTTGCCGGAGGGCATCAGCGAGCCGCGCCTGGTCATTGAAGCGGACAAGATCCGTATCGCTTTCCGCTACGGCACAGGCTTGTGGAGCACGATTGTCACCATTGATCTGCGTGTCTGGTTGGTCAAGGGTGAGCCAAACGTGGTCGCTTTGAAATTGGTCGGTTTTCACGCGGGCGCCTTACCTATCTCTGCACAATCGCTGCTGGAGAGCATTACCAAAACGTGCCAGGACAACGGCATTGGCGTCGATTGGTACCGCGATGAGGGCGCTCCAGTCGCCCTGCTGCGCTTTCAGGCGGAGCAGCTACATCCGACGCTGGAATTGGAGATGCTCAAACTGGAGCCTGGCGCCATTCACATCAAGGGCCGTACCAAAGACCCGGCGTCTCTGCGTGCTTTCCTGGCCGATCCGTTTGCCAATCTCCGGCCATGAAGCAATCCCCCCTGCCCTTCTGATCGTCGCTTATACTTCCGGCCCGGATTCTTCCATACTTGCGCACCAAGCATCGCCTTCGATCTGTTCCAGGCGCAAAACGCCATGCAAGTGCTCTCCTTGCAGATGCACGATGATTGGCGGCTCGCTCTGGACCTGCCCGGTGAAGGTACCGTACTCCCAGCGGACAACTCGACCGCGGCCGCCGGAGAGTGGACCTTCGTAATCCAGATAGAGCAGACGATGATCGAACATGGCAGTGGCGGCGATTACTTCACCGGGATGCGGCGGCGCTGCCAGTCGCCAGGTGCGCAAGACCGGCCCTGCTTCCAACATCAGGTCCCAATGCAACAACGGATGATCGTGTTCCAATATGACGAATCGAGGCATGGTGTGGGATGCTCCGTTCTTGCCGGGCGTCCTTATCCTCGCTCGAATCGCGCCAATCCGCCCAAACGTCACAGCCGGAATCGCAGCACGCAGAAATCCGTCTGGTGTGAGCGTCGTCGGCTTGCTGCGGACAGACTCATCGGCTAGGTTTGCGTCAGACAGGCGCTCCGAACCCTGAGCCATCGAGGTAGTGGCTGGGCGGCACTCGCGTTGAGTCGCCGCCTCGCGCTGGGAGCCACTACCTCGAGTTTATCAAATCAACAGGCCTGCGAACGCAAGTTCGCGGGCCTGTTGTGTTTTTCCATATATACACGACTCGGAAACCTATGCCGCCAGCGATACAGGGATCGCTGCGCTAAGCGGTTTGAACGCCTTGATGATCAGCAAATGTCCGAAGGCACGTTCGAGCATCGGATGGGGCAACCAGCGGCACAAATGCGGCACTTCAGTGCGACGAAGCTGGCGCTTGTAAACGCGGGCCTCGACGAAACGACCGAAGAGTTGCCGGAGTGCTCGCGCACTGAACGAGGCTGGCTCCGGATGGGACGCAGTTCGCCGCAACCAGCCGTGCCACGGCAGACAGAGATGGCGCCAAAAATTGAGGTCGAATCGAGCCGGCGTCACGGCCAGCACTTTCCCTCCCGGTTTGAGGAGACGATAGATCTCGTCGATCACAGCAGCAGGCGTGGAAACATCTTCCAGAAGATTGGTGATGCAAGCTACATCAATCGAAGCGGGTTCCAGAGGGATGGCTGTGGGATGAGCGTGCAAAAAGATGCCATGCAGGCCACGAAGCGTGAAGTTGCGTTGGATGAGGGCGAGCTGTTCGGCAGAAGGACAGCAAGCGATGACCTGAGCACCGTGACGAGCATACTGGACCCAGTCGGTCCCTAAGCCGTTGCCCAAACCCAGAAGCGTCTCGCCGCTATGTTTGACGAATTCCAATACACGGGGGATCCAGCTGCCGTGTCGATTGTGGCGAACGCTTTCGATTTCCAGAAACCATTGCAAAGTGAAAGGTTCTGCGCCGGGATGGAGCCGGCCATTGACGTGCAGGGCCTCGCGGGCGTAGAGACGATCGGCAAATTCTAGCGGATAAGACGAGGCCACCAAGGGACGATCGCCCGGCAGCGGCGGCGCCGGTCCTTTGACCAAGGCCGGCATCCAGCCCTCCCAGAGCTGCAATTTACTGGAATAGGACTCGGCCATATCCCCATCCCCTCCCCTTGATCTGATCCCCGCATTCTGCGGCCGGCTCATGCGGCCCCCCAAGCGATCGCG
>Ga0209061_1000754_pt1 | contig 70950 bp, 62 predicted proteins | sample Coa_R1_10_FD_187157 | JGI IMG/M metagenome (GOLD analysis project Ga0209061, IMG submission 187157) | Surface soil microbial communities from Centralia Pennsylvania, which are recovering from an underground coalmine fire - Coalmine... | ecosystem: Environmental > Terrestrial > Soil >... | reverse complement strand
CTGCACCTCCGCCGACGCGGCCGCCCGCCCGTGGTCGTCGCTGCAGATCGGCCCTGGCGGCAAAGGCAGCTCGCAGCCTAGCCGGAGCAACCGGAGCAAAATGGATACCCCGTTCAGAGGTTTCTCCAAACCCTGACCCTTGGGCCTTGTTTGGTTGCAGCATTGGGGTGCACGCTTTCGGCCATGGCAACCCTCAAGCAGAAGATCCAAGCCGAGCTGGCGACGCGGGCGCTCCTCCAGGCCGCGGATTTGCCCAGCCCTGACCGCGTTGAGTATGGCCACGGTTGCATCCGGCTGTTCTGGAGGGAGCAGAGGGTGGTGCTGGTGATCGACGTCGAGCTGCAACCGGACGGCGCGGCCGTCGGCGGAGAAGGCGCGGGCGCTGGCGCTCGTCAACGGGATCGCGGCCGACGATGAGCGTCGGGGCCGACGATGAGCTGCCGCGCGAAGCTCCGTTGAACGTGGTGGGGGGCCAGGCGGTCGAGCTCGAGCGGGCCGATGCCCACGACGCGGGCCAGGTTCCGCCAGCGCGCCGGGCCTTCGAGCAGCGGCGCAAGGGGCACAGCGCCCAGGGCGACGAGCCCCTTCCTGGGCCGTTCTCGGCCGAGCCGCGGGTCAGCGCGCGGCGGGCGCCTGCGCGGGCGCGACGCACCGGTTGCGCTGCACGCCCAGGCCGGTGATCCGACCCTCGATGAGATCGCCCGGCACCAGCCAGCGGTCGCCGTGCTGGCCGGCGTTGCCCGCAGGCGATCCGGTCAGGATCAGGTCGCCGGGCCACAGCGCGACCACCGAGGAGGCGTAGGCGACCAGCGCCTCGACGCCGTGGATGATGTCGTCGACCGACTCGTCCTGCATCACCTCGCCGTTGACGCTGAGCGTGATGCGAAGCGCGCGCGGGTCGGCCACCAGCTCACGCGGGACTATGTACGGGCCGGTCGGCAGGAAGCTCGGGCGGCACTTGCTCATCAGAAAGTCGGTCATCGGGAACCCCGGGCGATTCATGACGTCGCGGGTGCTGATGTCGTTGGCGATCGTGTAACCGGCCACATGGCTCATCGCCAAGGCCTGCGACACGTTGCGCGCCGGGCGCCCGATCACGACCGCCAGCTCCAGCTCCCAGTCGTGGCAGCGACCCGGACCCCAGAGCACGATGTCGTCGTTTGCGCCCGCAAGCGCGCCGGGCAGGCCGGCAAACAGGTAGGGCTCGCCCTCGGCCGCGCGGCGCACCTGGCGATCGGCCTCCTCGCGCAGCTCCGCCTCCGACCGCGCATCGCCCGCAAGCCGCAGGGTCGAGACCACGATCTCGCGCACATGGCGGTAGTAGTTCGCCCCCGCGCACAGCACCTGGCGCGCCATCACCGGCGGCAGCGGGCGAAGCGACCCCAGCTCTAGCGCACGCGTGTCCCCCGCCGCCGACAGCTCCCAGAGCACCGGGAGCACCCCGTCCCAGTCCTCCAGCAGCCCCAGCACCGTCGTCCCCGAGCCAAACCGCCGCCGCAGGTCGAGCACCCGGTCGCCGCAGACCAGCCCCGGGAACGCCTCGCCGGCGCCGTCCGCGAAGGTCCCCAGTCCGAGCTGCCCGGCGGTTATCATCGCGCGCAGTAAAACACGAAGATTGATTCGCGTCCAGCTCGCGAGCGGCCGATCCGCGGCCTATCCTCTCCGCATGGCCGCGCCGCAGCCGCTCATCCGCCCACCGCTTCAGCGCCGCAGCCAGAAGTCGCTTGAGCGAGTGCTGCAGGCGGGCCTTGAGCTGCTGCAGCAGGAGGGCTTCGAGGGCTTCACCCTGCAGGAGGTCAGCCGCCGGGCCGGAGTGTCGATCGGCTCGATCTACGCGCGGGTGCCAAGCCGCGAGGCGCTGATCATGGCGATCTACGAGCGCGCTATGGCCTGGAGCGAGGAGCGCGAGCCGCTGGAGCGCACGGCCGGGCGAGAGGATCTGAGCCCCCGCGAGCGACTTGAGGCGATCGTCATCCAGGAGGCCGAGACGATGCTCTCGCACGCCGACATCCTGCGCGTGTTCATGCGCCAGGCGCCGATGAACCCGGACATCTGGCGCCGCGGCGCGGAGAAGTCACAGGAGTCCTACGAGGCATTCAGGCGCGCGATCCTCAGTCACCGGGGCGACCTCGGCCACCCCGAGCCGGAGCTTGCGATCGACGTCGCCTGGCGGATGCTCTACTGCACGATCGCGCGGCGGATCACCCACGGGCCCAGGTTCGAGTCCGCGCGCGCCGTCAGCGACAGGCGGCTGGTGCGCGAGATAGCGCGCGCGATCGCCGACTACCTGCTGTGAGCGCCCGGGCGCTGTGATCGCGCAGCGGCGAGGCGCTCACGTGGTCAAAACGACCTTGGTGGACTCGCGCGCATCAAAGGACCGGTAGGCGGCCGCGGCGTCGTCGAGCGGAAGGGTGTCGGTGATGATCCGCGATGGGGACAGCGCGCCGTCCTGGATCATCGCCAGCAGGCGCTCGCGGTCGCGGGTGGGATTCCCGATCGCGAACGCCAGCGTGATCTCCTTCTCGAACATCAGCCCGTTGTTGAGCGGGAAGTTCGGCTCGAAGTGCGCTCCTACTACCGACACCACGCCCTGGGGCCTGACCAGCTCAAGCGCCGCTGCCAGCGCTCCAGGCGAGCCGGAGGCCTCGATCACCGCGTCGGCCCCAATGCCGGCGGTGCTCTCGCGCGCCGCGTCGGCGACGGCGTCCGGCGCCACCGCGCAGGCGCCAAGCGACTCCGCAAGCCGGCGGCGGGCCGCCACCGCGTCGGCGGCGATCACCCGCCTGGCGGTGCCCACGGCGCACAGCACGGCCATCAGCCCCACCGGCCCGCAGCCGAGCACGACGGCCACGTCGCCCGCGCCCACCGCGGCCCGCTGGACGGCGACGAACCCGGTCGGGAGGATGTCGGCGACGAACACCGCGTCCTCATCGGAGACGTCGTCTGGGACCGGCCACAGGCAGCGGTCGGCCCTGGGCACGCGCACCAGGTCGGCCTGGCCACCGTCCAGGCGGGGGTACACGCCCGAGTAGCCGAACAGGGCGCGCGAGGCGCACTGGGTGACCCGGCCGGCGCGGCAGTGGGCGCAGCTTCCGTCGGAGGTCATGCTCGTGTTCACCACGCGCTGGCCGGCGGCCAGGCCGCCGACCCCGTCGCCCGCCTCCTGCACCACGCCGACGAACTCGTGTCCGAGGGTGGTGCCCAGCTCAAAGCCGGGCGTGTGCCCGTGGTAGGGCAGCAGGTCCGCGCCGCAGATCGCGGTGTGGGTGACGCGGACGATCGCGTCGGTGTCGCTCTCAAGTCGCGGCTGCGGCGCCTGGCGCACCTCGACGCGCTCGTGGCCGACCAGCTTGACGGCTCTCATGCGGGCTCCTCCAGCTCGATCAGATGATGGTCGGGGTCGATCGCAAAGCAGCGGTGGCCTCCCCAAGGCGGCGAATGGGGCTCGGCGAGGAACGCGACCCCGGCCCGGCGCAGGCGCTCATGGGCGGCCAGGCAGTCGTCCACCTCCAGCACGAGGATCGCGCTCAACCTACCCGGGTCTTCCGGCGCCGTCATGATGACGCCGGGACGATCCTCGGCGGGGTGGCCCTGCTCGGCCAGCGACAGGCGCACGCCGGCCGCCTCGAGCGTCGCGTACGGGGGATCCTCGTAGCGCGCCTGCACCTCGAACCCCAGCTGCGAGTAGAACGCCACCGAGCGCTCGACGTCTGAGACGGCGAGGATCGCGCCGGCCCGCCTGATCGTCAGCTGCATCAGTCGCGGATGTGGCCGGCGTCGGCGACCAGCACCTGGCCCGTCACCCAGCCGGACTCCTCGGAAGCCAAAAAGGCGACGGCCGGGGCTATGTCCTGCGGCAGGCCGTGCCTGGGGATGGCCTGCAGCGCCTGGACGAAATCGAACGAGTCCCGGTGCGGGGTGGCGAGGCAGCCCTCTGTGCGGGTGATGCCGGGCGCGACCGCGTTGGCGGTGATCCCGTAGCGCCCGAGCTCGGTGGCGAGCGCCCGCACAAGCCCGATCACGCCGCCCTTCGCGGCCAGGTAGGGCCCCATGTTCGGCGTGCCGGCGTAGAAGGCGTTTGACGCGATGTGGACGATGCGGCCGTAGCCGGCGTCGCGCATCGGCCGCTCGACGGCGCGCGAGACCAGGTAGGCGCCGTCGAGGTTGACCGACAGCAGCCTGCGCCAGTAGGAGAAGTCGACGTCGTCCCAGGGGATGTAGGGGACGATCGCGGCCGCGTTGACCAGCACGTCGACGCGCCCGTAGCGCGCGAGCGTCTCGGCGACCATGCGCTGCGCGTCGGCCTCGCTTGAGATGTCGGCCTGGATCGCCAGGCCGTCCAGCTGCGCGGCGACCGCCGCCGCCCCGCCGCCGTTTAGATCGGCGACCGCCACCTGCGCGCCCTCGGCGTGAAGCTTGTCGGCCACCGCTCGGCCGATCCCCTGCGCGGCCCCCGTGACGATCGCGACGCGTCCCTGCAGCTTCACCGTCCACCCTCCTTCACCGCCCCGGCCCGGGCTCCGAAGAACGGCTCGGGCGCGAGCGGGTAGCTGCGGAACGCCTCCATGTCGTGCGTGAAGATCACCTCCGCGCCCCACTCGCGCGCGAGCCGCTTGATCCGGCGGATCGACCGCACGCCGGCCACCGGGTCGTGGTGGAAGCCGGCCTGCTGGTCGTTCTCGTATGCGGCCGCCGTGTAGGAGACGTCGGCCATGAACAGCAGCGGGTGACCGTTCTCTAGCTCCACGAGCATCGAGTAGTGGCCGATCGTGTGCCCCGGGGTGTGGAACAGGTGGATCCCGTCGGCGAAGTGCACATCGCCCTCGAGCAGCTCGAACTTCGCGCCCTCGTGGTCGAAGCCCCTGTCGGCGTACCCGAGCCGCTCGAACGGCTCGGGGCTGCGCGCCTCGCGCAACTCGTCCTGGTGCAGGTAGGTGACCGCGTTGGTGAGGTGCCTGTTGCCGCCGCAGTGGTCGAAGTGCAGGTGGGAGTTGATCACCCCGCTCACATCCTGAGGGGCAAAGCCGCAGCGCTCGAGCTGGCGCACGAGGGTCTGCTCCGGCGTCTGCTCGGGCAGCTCGAACGGCAGCACCGCGTTGACCAAGTCCAGGTCATAGCCGGTGTCGAACAGGAACAGGCCGTCGGGGTGCTCGATCAGCACGCTGTAGACCGGAAAGCGCACCGGCGTGCCACAGCCGACGTTCCAGGTGATGTGCGACTGATCGATGACCAGGGTGCCGCTGTCAAGCAGCCTGACCCTCGTTGCCCTCGCCATGTCAGGACAGCGCCTTTCTGACCGCCACGAGCGCAGCCGCGCGCTGGCGCTGGAGCTCGGCGATCCGCTCGGGGGTGTACTGGAAGAAGCCGCGGCCGGCCTTGATGCCCAAATGCCCCTGCTCCTTGAGCGACGTCGCGGTACGCGACACGCCCGTCTCGTTGGACAGCGACGCGTTCAGGTAGCCGGCGACGCTTGTGTAGATGTCGAGACCGGCCATGTCCAGCAGCTGGATGGGCGGCACCACCGCGAGCTTGTAGCCGATGCCCCATTTGACGCACAGGTCAAGTCCCTCGGTGTCGATCACCCCCTCATCGACCAGCGCCAGGCACTCGCGCATGATCGCGTACAGCACGCGGTTCTCGACGAACCCCGGCACCTCCTTCTTGAGCGTCACGGGGTGATAGCCGATGTGGCGCGTCAGCTGCTCGATCGCGCGCGTGACCTCCGGGGCGGTGCGCTCGCCGGGGATCACCTCGTTCATCGGGATCAGGTGCGGAGGGTTGGACCAGTGCCAGCCCACCACCCGCTCGGGGTGGCGCAGTCCCTCGGCGAGCCTGGTGACCGGGATGCCGGATGTGTTGGACGCGATGATCGCCGTGTCGGGGATCTCGTCCTCGATCTCCCGGAAGAGGTCGCGCTTGAGCTCCAGGTTCTCCGGGACCGCCTCGGCCACCAGCTCGGTCTGCGCGAGCGCGGCCGCCCGATCGCTCTGATACGAGAGCCCGCCGCCTTCGCGAACGGGAACCTCCAGGCGCTCCAGCACGGACTCCGCGAGCGCCACGGCGCCCTTGGCGCGCTCGAGCGCTCCGGCGTCGACGTCGAACAGGCTGACCTGCATCCCGGCTCTGGCGAGCACGGCGCCCATGCCAGGGCCCATCGTGCCGGTGCCGAGGATCGTTGCGCGTCTTAGCTCGCTCATGCGGATCTTCCTTGTGAGGGTTGGTTGCCATTCGACAGCTCTGCGATGCGCCGCCAGACCCGCTCGGGCGTGAGCGGCAGCTCGTTCATGGGCACGCCGGCATCGGCCAGCGCGCAGACGATCGCCGCCGGGACCGCCGCGAACGCGCCCTCCCCGCAGCCCTTGGCGCCGTAGGGGCCCGGCCCATCCTCGTTCTCGACGATGATCGACGTCATGCTGTGAGGCAGGTCGGCGATCCGCGGCACCCGGTACTCGAGCAGGTTGCCGTTGACGAGCACGCCGTCGATCAGGCGCATCTCCTCAAACAGCGCGTTGCCGATCCCCTGCAGGGTCGCCCCCTCGTCCTGGCGCTCGACCAGCTGGGGGTTGATCGCCCTGCCGACGTCGGCGACCGTGGCGGTCCGCAGCACCGTGACCACGCCGGTGTCCGGGTCCACCCGAACCCTCGCCGCGGCCACGCACACCTCCCAGAAGTGCGGGCCCTCCGCGTAGGAGCCGGTGTCGCCCCCGGTGGGCCTGACCTCGCCACCCTCGACGATCTCACCGCCCCTGAACCCGAAGCGGCGGGCGATCAGCTCCGGGAAGGAGAGCTCCTCGCCGGCGAACACGGCGCGGCCGCCGACCAGATCGACGACGTCCGCGTCCACGCCCCAGGCCTCGGCGGCGGTCTCGCGCAGGCGGCCGGCGACGGCGTCGGCCGCCCGCTTGACCGCCAGGCCGGCGATCGTGGTCGAGCGGCTGGCGCCGGTCGAGCGGTCATATGGGGTAAAGCGGGTGTCGGCTCCGTGCACCCTGACGAGATCGCTTGACAGCCCCAGGCTCTCGGCCGCTATCTGGGCCATCACCGTGCGCGGGCCCTGACCGAGCTCGGTGGTGCCCACGTACACGTCGGCGGACCCGTCCGAGCACAGGCGCACGGAGGCGCGGGACACCGGGTGGGCGCCCGCGGCGAGCAGGCCGACGCTCACGCCCCGCCCAACCCAGGGCTCCGAGGGCTCATCCCATCCGACCGCCTCGGCGGCCCGCTCGACGTCGCCGACCAGGTCGGCGTCCAGCGGCTTGCCGCTGCCGTCCGGCCGAACCGGCTCGCCCGGCGACACCAGGTTGCGGCGGCGCAGCTCGAGCGGGTCGATGCCGGCGCGACGGGCGACCTCGTCGATCTGCGACTCGCCGATCCACTGCAGGTGCGTGGCGCCGAACGCCCGGTAGGAGCCCGAGGGGGGCGTGTTGCAGTACACGCAGTCCGCCTGGATGTCGACGGCACGCCAGCGGTAGGGCCCCGGCGCCGCGTCGGCGGCGGTCGCGGTGACGCGCGGACCGTTGTCGGCGTAGGCCCCCGTGTCCATCCAGAACTTCGCCTCCCGCGCGAGCAGCGTCCCGTCGGCGGCGGCGGTGGTGCGCATCCAGCACCGCATTCCATGGCGACGGGAGGTGACCATCGACTCGTCGACCGCGTTGACGATCCGCACGGGCCGGCCGGCCTTGCGCGCCAGCGCCACGGTGAGCGGCTCCATCTTCGTGTAGGACTTGGACCCGAAGCCGCCCCCCAGGTAGGGCACGATGATCCGCACCGAGCCGATCTCAAGCCCGAACAGGTCCGCGATCTCCGCCTGCACCAGGAAGGGGTGCTGGCAGTTGGCCCACAGCGTCACGCCATCGCCGTGGTAGTGGGCGATCGTCGCGTGGGTCTCCATCGAATACTGGTAGACGGCGGGGAACGTGTAGGTACCCTCAACGGAGATCGGCGCCCCGGCGGTCGCCGCCGACATGTCCCCGGCGACGATCTCGTGGCGGTAGCAGACGTTGCCGCGCTGCTCGCCCAGCTCGCCCAGCCCGTGGAACAGGCCGACCTTGGGCCGGCGCTCGTGCAGTCGCGGCGCCCCGGGCGCCAGCGCCTGCTCGATCGTCGCCAGCACCGGAAGCTCCTCGTAGTCGACGTCGATCTCGCGCACCGCGGCCTCTGCCGTCGCCTCGTCGACGGCAGCCACCGCGGCGACCGGCTCGCCGGCGAAGCGGACGCGGTCAAGCGCCAGGATCGGCCGGTCCTTGATCGCGTGGCCGTAGTAGGGCTCGATGTCCTGCAGGTCGGCGCCTGTCAGCACCGCCACCACACCGTCGATCGCAAGCGCACGGGAGAAGTCGATCGATCTGATCAGCGCGTGCGCGAGCGGGCTGCGCAGCACCTTGCCGTGCAGCATCCCGGCCATCTCCATGTCGCCGACGAACTGCGCCTGGCCGGTGACCTTCTCGTGGCCGTCCTTGCGCGGCCGGGAGGCGCCCACCTCAGACAGCGCCGAGCGCTCGATCACCGTCATGCGTGTGCCTCCCCGGCCGCACCGGCCGCCTCCCCGGCCGCGCCGGCGACCTCCCCGGCCGCACCGGCCGCCTCCCCGGCCGCGCCGGCGACCTCCCCGGCCGCGCCAGCGCCCTCCCCGGCCAGCCTGCTCAGCTCTTGCGACGAGCCGTCCGGCTCCCCGGCCAGCTCCCTGGCCGCCTCAAGGATCGAGCGATACCCGGTGCAGCGGCACAGGTTGCCGTCCAGCCCGTGGCGGATGTCCCGCTCGTCACGCAGCTCGCCGGCGTCGAGCAGGCGCTTGAGGGTCAACAGCAGGCCTGGCGTGCAGTAGCCGCACTGCAGCGCCGCGTGGCGCATGAACGCCTGCTCGAAGCGCCCGAACTCGGGCCGCGCGGCGAACCCCTCGATGGTCAGGACCTCACGCCCGTCGGCGTCGGCTGCAAGGTAGGTGCAGGCGCTCACCGGCCCGCCGTCCACGAGCACCGTGCATGTGCCGCACACCTGCACGTCGCAGGAGCGCTTGGCGCCGGTCAGCCGCAGCCGCTCGCGCAGGAAGTCCAGCAGGAGCTCCCGCGGCTCGATCCGCTCGCGCACGCGCTCGCCGTTGACCGTCAGCTCGATCTCCATCGGCGCCGGCGTCAGCTCGATCCCCATCAGTGCCGGCACATCAGCGCTCGCCCGGCATCCCGAACGCCAGGCCGCTGCGCCGCAGCGAGCGCACCCAGGCGTCCCAGTACTCGCTGGCGAAGTCCGACTGGTACTTGCTGGCGTGGATGTCGTCCAGCTGGCGATCGGGAATCGGGTGCAGCGGCCCCAGGGAGGTGGCGATCGCCTGCAGCTGGATCGAGCGCTCCAGGAGCACGCTCGCGAGCACCGCCCAGCGAACGTCCCGCTGTGCGATCAGCACGCCGTGGTTTCGCAACAGCAGCGCCGTCCCGCTGCCCAGCGCCGCAGCCACGGCGGCGCCCTGCGCCTCGTCCATGATCAGATCGGGGCCGCCGTCGTAGGTCGCGACCCCGTCGATGAACATCACGCTGTCGTGCGTGAGGTAGGCGAACCGGGCGTCGGTGGCCGCAAAGGCCGTCGCGTACGGAGGATGCCCGTGCACGATGCTGCGCACGTCCGGCCGGCGCTTGTATACCTCGGTGTGCAGGACGGTCTCCAGGTGCGTCCCTCCCTCGCCGTTCTGGGGCACCTCGTCCAGCGTGACCGACAGCACGTCGGCGGGGGTGACCTCGCCCAGCGCGACGCCCTTGCGCTTGATGTAGATCGTGCGGTCGTCCGCCCCCCTGGCGCTGACGTGCCCGAGGGTCAGGTCCTCGTAGCCGAGCATCGCCAGGATCCGGCATGCCCAAGCGACGTCCTCGACGATCCGCTCGTCCTCGGGCGCCCGGGCGGCGGGCATCGAGGCGGGCGAGCCGCCGCTCATCTGCGCCTCCGCGCCCGCGACCGGCCGCTCACGCTCGCCCCCGCCCGGTCGGCTAGCCACCCGCTCACGGCTGTCTCCGCTCGGTCGGCGGGTAGTCGGGGTGCGGGAAGCCGAACACCATGATCACGTCCTCTGAGCCGGTGTTGGCCACGGCGTGCCAGGTCCCGGCGGGCACGTAGAGCCCCTGGCCGGCGGCGAACGGAACCGCGTCGCCGTCGAGCCTCAGCTCGCCGGCGCCGGCTACCACGTAGGCCACCTCCTCGGTCTCGTGCGAGACCATCGCGGTCACGCAGCCGGGGGTGAACACCGAGTAGCCCAGCGACGAGGCGTTCCCCCCTAGCGTGCCGCTGGCGAGCACCATCCTGCTCCAGCTGCCGCCCGGCAGCGGGATCGGGTCGACGTCCTCGAGCGCCACGGTCCGGACCGCCGCGGGCGCCGAAGCGGCCGGGGCGCCCGAGCCGGCCGGGTCGCCTAGAGCACCCACTGCCCGTCCCTCAGGATCCAGCGACCGTTGTCGACGATCTGCATCGAGGCGTTCAGCACCACCCCGTCGAGGTGCAGCGAGCACACGTTCTGTCCGCCCGGGTAGGCGAGATGGTTGTCGCCCAGGGCGCAGTGGACGGTTCCCACCCGCCCCTTCTCCGAGGGCGTGCCGAACGGCGCGACCTCGCTGACCCCGAAGGCGAACTCGCCGATCACGTCCGCGTTCTCGACGCCGTCGATCACCTCGCGCAGGCGCCGCGCCTCCTCGCCGCCCTCGATGCCGACCACCCTGCCACGCCGGACGGTCCAGGTGATCGGCTGCTTGACCTGCCCGGGCAGGCCGATGCCGAGCATCACTCCGTCGACGACGACCGTCCCGTCGGTGCCGTCCTCCACCGCCGCGAACGCGACCTCTGCCCACAGCGGCAGCGGCCCCATCATCTGGCCGCGCTTCTTGATCGAGGTCACCTCCAGGGCCGGACGGTCCCTGATCGTCACGGTGAAGTCAGCGCCCGCCGGGGAGGTCACGTGCACCTTCTCGACGCCCTCAAGCGCGGCCATCGCGTCCCACGCCCGCTGCTGAGCGCGGTGCAGGCCCTCCACGGTCAGCCCCCAGGTGCCCATGCCGGGCTCCACGGAGGCGATCTTGGCGTTGTTCTCACACGACTGCTTGACGGCTGGCACGTGGGCGAAGCGGTTGGCCCATTCCAGGTTGGTGATGATGATGATCTCGTCCGAGTGGACCATCGCCTCGTGCAGGTTGCGCGGCGGGACCATCGGGAAGCGGGTGTCGGCCAGCCCCCGGCGCACCTGCGTCTCGTTGTTCATGATCACCGGCCAGGCGCCCCGGTCAACGCACACCTCGGCCACGACGCGCGCCTGATCCTCGTGCGCGTCATCGGTGATGATCGTCACGACGTCGTCTGGCTCGACGGACATGCACACATCCACCACGAGCTCCGCGTCCCTGCGCACCGCCTCTGAAGGCGCGTTCGTGCCCGTGTCGGCTACGGCCATCTCTTTCACCTCACTTCCTGGGTCTGAAACGACGGCAGCACCTCCTGCGCAAAGCGCTGGACCTGACCGAACTGGTCGATGGCCCCGAACCTGCAGATGAAGTGGGTCACGCCCCGGCTCTGGAACTCCCGCAGCCAGGCGACGATCTCCTCCGGCGTGCCCACGGGCCCCCAGTTTGAGAGGTCCATGGCCCGCGACAGCTCCGGGTAGTACTTGGAGATGTAGTCCCCGAACGCCTGCCGCGCCTGCTCCCTGGAGTCGCCGATGTTCATCGTGACCTGGTAGGCGACCTCGTAGTCGTCGAAATCGCGCCCGTTGCGGGCGGCCGCCTCGCGCAGGTACCCGATCTGCTCGCTGAGCTCCTCGGGGTGCTCGGCCCGGCAGCAGGTCATCCAGCCGTCGCCCAGGCGGATGATTCGGTCGCAGGCGCGCTCCATGATCGCACGCATCTTCTCGGTCGGCTTGTCGCCGACCAGGCGCGGGTTAGAGACCACCCAGATCGGCGGCACCTGCGCCGGGCGCAGCGGCGCCATCTCCGTACCCGAGTAGAACGCCACGTCGTCGTAGCTGTAGTAGCGGCCCTTGAAGGTGACCGAGCCGGTGCGAAAGGCCTGGTTGATGACCTCCAGCCCCTCCTCGAAGACGGTCGCGCGATCCGAGAACGGCAGCCCGAGCGCCTCGAACTCGCGGCGGACCCCCTGCTCCGGGTTGCCCATGCAGGGTCCGAGGATGGTCCTGCCACCCGACAGCGCGTCCAGCGTCGCCCACTCGAGCGCCAGGTACAGCGGGTTTCGCATCGAGCTGACCAGGCACGCGGTGCCGAGCCGAACTCGCCGTGTTCGCTGGGAGATCGCCGCCAGCAGGGTCATCGCCTCGTAGCGCGGCTTGGAGAACAGGCTGTCGCCCACCCACACCGAGTCGAATCCGAGCTCCTCGACGCGCTCGGAGAGCTCCAGCAGCGCCTGCAGGTCGTAGTCCGGAGCGATCAGCGGCTCGCGGTTGTTGAGGTTGACGCCGAACTGCGTCGGCTTGGTCTCAGCCATCGGTGTGAGGTGTCCCCCTGGCTCTGCGAATCGTTTGATGTCGCCCGCGGCACGCGTTGGCTGTGGGCTGTGGACTGTCAACAATTGGCACACTACCATCGGCGCCGCCGACGCGCAACGGGCCACCGGGCGCGGCGGGCCGCTGCCTTGCAGCGTGGCACCCCGGCGCGGCGGGCCGCTGCCTTGCAGCGGGCCAGCCGGGAGCAGCGGGCCAGCCCGGGGCAGCGGGCCAGCCCGGAGCAGCGGGCCAGCCCGGAGCAGCGGGCCAGCCCGGAGCGGCAGGCCAGCCCGGGGCAGCGCGCCAGCGCGGCGCAGGCCCCCGCGTGGGGCGCGACGGCGGGCCGCGGCGGACCATGGCGCGCGCCCCGCCGCCCACCGATCACTCCTCGCCCAGGAACAGCCGAGCGAGCGCATCCCAATCTCGCACCTCCGACGCGCGGCGCGACACGCGGATCTCCCCGCTCACCATGACGTGCACCCGGGAGGAGATCTCGATCGCCTCGATCGCCCGCTGCTCGACGAGCAGGATCGCGACCCCGCTGGCGCTCAGCCGGGGCAGCTGGTCCTCCAGCACCAGGCCGGTCATCTCCGGCGACAGGCCGGCCGTCGGCTCGTCGAGCAGCAGCGTGCTCGGCGCGGGCATCAGTGCGCGGGCGATCGCCAGCAGCTTGCGCTCGCCGCCGCTCAGCCGGCCGGCGACACGAGAGCGCAGCGGCGCCAGCAGCGGGAACAGCTCAAGCACCTCGTCGACGCGGGCGGACAGGCGCCGGCGGTCCAGCAGGAAGCCGCCCAGCTCGAGGTTCTCGATCACGGTCAGCGTGGTGAAGACATCGTCGAGCTGTGGCACCCACGCGAGCCCGCGCGCCACCAGCCTGTTGGCGGGCATGCGGGTGACCTCACGGCCGGCCAGCAGCACCCGGCCGGCGAGCAGCTCCGCGTCTGCCGTCACGGCCCGCAGGAGCGTGCTCTTGCCCGCGCCGTTGGGACCCACGATGCACTCGATGCTGCCCGGCGCCAGCGACAGCGACGCCTCGTGGACCACCTCGTGGCCACCGTAGCCGGCCGACACCCGCTCCAGGACCAGGACCGCGCCGCTCTCGACGGCCGGCAGATCCGGACCGGCGCCCGGCCGAGCGCTAGCCGACAAGGTAGGCCCTCCTGACCTCCGGGTTTGCGCGCGCCTCCGCCATCTCGCCACGATGCAGTACGCGGCCCTGCGCCAGGACGACGACCGGGCTGCACAGGCGCTCCACGAGCGCCAGCTCATGCTCGATCAGCAGAACGGTCATTCCGTCCTGCCGCAGTTCGGCGACCAGGGCCTCGATCGCCGGCGCGAGCGTTCGGCTGACGCCGGCCATCGGCTCGTCCAGCAGCAGGAGCTTTGGCCGGGCCATCATCGCGCGTCCGATCTCGACCAGGCGCTTCTGCCCACCGCTGAGCTGCCCCGCGTAGGTGTCGGCCATCGAGGAGAGGCCCAGCCGATCAAGCAGCCCGCGGGCGCGCTGCACCTGCTCGCGCTCCTGGGAGCGCCAGCGCGGCCGTGCGAACAGGGCAGGCGCGATCCCCTCCCCCCACCATGGCGGCACACCGAGCAGCAGGTTCTCGAGCACCGTCATGCGAGGAAAGACGCTCGCCGCCTGGAAGGTGCGGATCACGCCCAGGCGGGCGACCCGGTGCGAGGGCAGGCCCGCGATCTCGCGCCCATCGAGGACGATCGACCCGCGGTCCGGTCGGATCGCGCCCGCGATCATCCCCAGCACAGTCGACTTGCCCGCGCCGTTGGGCCCGATCATCCCAGTCAACGAGCCGCGGGGGATCGCGAAGGACACGCCATCAACGGCACGGACCCCGCCGTAGCTCTTGGCGAGGCCCTCGACGACGACCAGCGGCTCGTCCTGCGCCGTCAACCCGTCCCTCCCCCGGCGCCGGGCGACCCCTCGGCGGGCTGCGTTGCCGTCTCCGTAAACCGCCGCCGCCGCTCGGGCAGGAGGCCCTGCGGGCGGGCCCAGAGGAACAGCATCGTCAACAGGCCGGTGATGATCCACTCAAGCGACGCCAGCACGGTCGGGTCGCTGCCGATCGGCAGATACTGCACGGCCTGCTGCACGCCGACGCACACCAGCGCCGACCCCACGGCCACGCCCAACACCGATCCCCGCCCCCCGACTATCACCGCGGTGAAGAACACGAACGTCTCGGGATACAGCCAATCGCTCGGCGCCCACGCGCCGATGAACTCCGCCAGCAGCGCACCGCTCAGCGCCCCGAGCGCCCCGCCGAGCACGAACACCTGCATCCTTGCGGCGGTGGCGTTTCGCCCCATCGCCTCGATCGCAGCCTCATTCTCCCGCGTGCCCCGGAGCACCCGCCCGTAGGGCGAGTACAGCAGCGCGTACATGAGGATGCCGACGATCAGCGTGCAGACGGCGCAGATGGCCACGAACACCCAGGTCTGCGCCTGCCGCGTGAGCCCGTTCAGCCCATCGGCTGGGTTGGGGATCAGCGACAGGCCGGCCGAGCCGTTGGCGAGTGAGATCACCGACTCCACGACCACCGTGGCGACCACCGAGACAACGAGCATGACCATCGCCTGATAGTCGGAGCGAAGGCGTCGGAGGGTGATCAACCCAATCAGCCCCGACAGCACGCCCCCGAACAGCATCGCGCCCAGTATCGGCAGCGGAAACGGCAGGTGGACGCCGATCAGGTACCGCTGAAACCCGCCGTCGGCGCTCGACGGACCGAGGCTGAGCATCGCGGCCACGTACGCTCCGGCGGCCTGGAAGAGCACGAACGCGAAGTTGAGCACGCCGGTGACACCAAACTGGAGGTCGAGACCCCAGGCGGCGATCGCGTTGACCGCGATGTAGACCAGGATCGTCGCCAGGTAATACTGCGTAGCCGCGCTCATCGAGCCACCGCGCGCTCGATCGCCAGCTGCGCGAACAGCCCCTGGGGCCGAACCAGCAGGACCAGGATCAGGACGCTGAAGGCGAGCACGTCCTTGAGCTCGGCGTTCCAGTACGCGGCGCCGACCTCGGTGACGATCCCGACGACGAGCGCGCCCAGGACGGCGCCCCGCGGCGAGCCGATCCCACCCAGCACCGCCGCCGCGATGATCACAATCAAAAACTCCGACCCGGTCGTCGCCGTGAAGGTGCTGATGTCCAAGAACAGCGCCACGCCGCCGATGCCGGCGAGCACGCCGGACAGAAACCAGGCGAGCGCGATCACCTGTCGAGTCGGCACGCCGCACGCTCTGGCCAGCGACGGGTTAACCGACACGCCCCGCATGGCCCTCCCCAGGCGGGTGAACTGAAGCGCGACTTGCACCAGCGACGTCACCACCAGCGCGATCGCGATGATCGCGAGCTCCTGGCGCGTCAGCACCAGATCGGCGAAGTGGAGCGCCTTGCCCGCCGGCGCGTTGTAGGAGAAGAAGCTCGGCCCGACGATCGCCTGCAGCGCGTGGTCACAGATCAGGCCGACCGAGATCGTGATGATGACCATTCCGAACAGGTTCACGCCATGGCGGATGAACGGCTCGTAGATGACCTCGTTGATCGCCACAGACAGGACCCCGCCGGCGAGCGCCGCGACCGCCATCGCCAGCCAGATGTCGAGCCCCGAGCTGTTGAGCCAGTAGGCGACAAAGCCCGAGATCGTCATCACGCTTCCGTAGGCGAGGTTGAAGACGTTGGTGACGCTGAACTGCAGCGTGAAGCCCACCGCGCTGATCGCGAGGATCGCGGCCGTGACCACGCCGAAGCCGACGGCTGAGATGAGCTCCGCCATGTGCCTTCCTCAGACGACGCGGGCGGTCGGCAGGGGGCTCACGAGCCGGTTGCCGCATTGATCTCAGCGGCGCTGAGAACCGACATCACCTTCCAGTTGCCGCCGGAGTAACGCTCGATCGCGAACTGGTTGCCCGCGTTGTGCCAGCGGTTGAAGTTCAATGGCCCAACGGCCCCGACGTACTGGATCCGCTTTCCGGCGGCGAGCGCCGCCTTCCCGGCCGCATAGGTGTGCACGATCACCGCACCCGGAGAAGGCGCGGTGACGCTGGTGATATAGCGGTTGTAGACGCTGGGCTTGACGGAGTGAGCCGCGTCCATGGCCAGTGCCATGACGATGACCGAGTCGTAGTCGGCGACCGAGTACAGATCGGAGTCCCACTGCGACGGCTGGGGAACCTGCTTGGCGGACGCCAGCAGCGCCGAGGTGTAGACCCGGTAGGCGGGCGATGTCATCGGCGAGTAGGCGACGACCGCATAGTCCTGCTTGTTGAGCAGCGCCGTGCCGATCGCTCCGCCGACCGCCTTGCGCCACGTCGGCTCCTGCGAGACCGGGTCGGTGATCAGCGCGGGAACCTGACCGACCTGGGACAGCTCGGAGAAGTAGGTCGCGCTCGTCTGGGGATCCGCCTCGGTGATGATCGCCTGCGGCCGCGCGGAGGCCATCGCCTGCGCCTCCGAGCGGTAAGAGGTCTGGCCGACCGCCAGCGTCTGGTTTGCGACCAGACTCAGCCCCAGGCGCCTGACGCCGGAGATCGCCGTCGGCGCCGAGCCCTGCGCCGCCGCGTCGTTGCCAAAGACGGTCGCCACCCGGGTGAACCCAAGCTTTCTGGCGGCCGCTGCCATGGCGCTGCCTTGGGCCGCGTCGGGCGACAGGATGCGCCAGAAGTAGACGTCGGTGGTGTGATCGAACGCCGATTGGCCCGTGGTGGAGAAGATCGGGATCCTCGCCTGCTCAAAGAGCGGCACCACCGACGTGGCCGTGTCGGAGCCGCCTCCGAGGACGCCGACGAGCGAGCTGGAGGCGGCGATCAGGCGGTTTGCCGCGGGCACCGCATCGGCGGGGTCGCCCTTGGAGTCCACCGGCGTGCAGGTCAGTGGATGGCCCAGGATGCCGCCCGCGGCGTTGATCAGGCGCTCAGCCGGGTAGCAGCCGGCCGCGGCCTCTGGTCCGTAGGCCGCGTTGGGGCCGGAGAACGCGTGGAAGATCGCGATCTCCACCGGCGAACCACCTCTCCCCGCCGAGCCTGCTGCGCTCGCGCTCGCGCTGCTCGATGAGGTCGTGCTGCTTCCGCACGCTGCGAGCGCGATCGCAGCGGCCACCGCTACGGCCAGCCAGCGCACGCCGAGCCCTGCGATTCGTGTGCCCATGCTTCTGGCCCCTCCTTCCCATTCAACTGCTATTGGCGCCCAAGTCGGCTGTGGACTGTCAACACTCGTCTGCAGACGCTACCATTGTGCGGGTGCAGGTGCAAGGCCCAACGCGGACCCTCGCCGCCTCCGGCCCCTTCGCGCCGGCCAAAGGCGCTGTGCGTGCGGCCGGCGTCACACCGGCCGACGGCCGCGTGCCGGCCACCGGCGTCGCACCGGCGCCGACCTGGGACGCGCACCCCGGCCCGGCCTCCCGCGCGCACACCGGCCGGGGCTCCCGCGCGCACACCGGCCGGGGCTCCCGCGCGCACACCGGCCCGGCCTCCCGCGATCATCCTGGGCCGCCCTCCCGCGCGTGCCGCATACTGCGAGGATCGATGCTCCGCGGGCGCGCGCGATGAGGCTACCCCCACTGAGGCTGCACCGGCCGCAGACGGTGCAGCAGGCGAGCCAGATGCTCCTTGAGCTGGGGCCCGGAGCGGCCCCCTACTGCGGCGGCACCGAGCTTTTGCTGGTGGCGAAGCTGGGGCTCACCGAGCTGACGGACCTCGTCGACCTCAAGCGGATCGACGAGCTGGCCCGGATCGAGGCCGACGGGGAGCTGCGCATCGGGGCATCGGTGACCCACCAGCAGCTCGTGCGCTCGGCGGTCGTGCGCGAGCGGTGGCCGTCGCTGGCGGACATGGAGCGAGAGGTGGCGAACATCAGGGTGCGCAACGTCGGGACGATCGGCGGCAACCTCTGCTTCGCCGATCCGCACTCGGACCCGCTCACCTACCTGATCGCCGCCGGCGGCGAGCTCACGATCCGCGGGAGCGGGGCCGAGCGCCGCATGTCCGTAGAGCACTTCACGCGCGGCCCCTATGAGACGGCACTGGAACCGGGAGAGCTGCTGACCTGCGTGCACGTACCGGTGCAACCGGCCGGGTCGGTCCTGGTCCATCGCAAGATGTCCTTCCGCGAGCGCCCGGCGATCACCGTCGCGGCGAACATCTCGGTGCACAACGGGAGCGTCCGGAGCGCGAGGGTGGCGATCGGATCAGTCGGGCCGGTCGCGCGCCGGCTGGCGTCCGTGGAGGAGCTGCTGGTCGGGCTCGACGCGGCCGAGCCGGCCGAGGGGCGGCTCGCGGCCTGCAGGCGGGCCGCCGCGAGGGAGGTCGCCCCGTCGGCCGACGCCGACGGGTCGGTCGAGTACAAGCGCCACCTCGCGGGCGTGGTCGTGGAGCGCTGCGTGCGCGAGGCGCTGACGCGCGCCGCGTCATCCTCGTAGGCGCGATCCCGTCCGATGCGCGCGCTCGCCGACGAGCTCAGCCGCGGCGCGGCCGCGCGCAGGGAGGAGCTGATCGACCTCGTCCGAACGCTGGCATCGGTCGACGCGCCCAGCGGATCCGGACCGGATGCGCTGGCCGCGGCCGCGGACGTGGTCGCCGGCTGCCTACGGCTTCCCGGCGCACGGCTGTCTCGCATCCCTGGGACCCAGGGTGACCTGCTGGAGCTCGAGCTCGGGCCGCAGTCGAGCGATCGGACGCTCGTGCTTGGCCACTACGACACCGTTTGGCCCGCGGGCACCGCCGCGCAGCGGCCGTTCAAGCTCGACGGGGACGTGATCACCGGCCCCGGCGTGTTCGACATGCGCGGGGGCCTGGCGGTCGCGATCTGCGCCCTGCGACTGCTCGGCCCGCAGCGCCTGCCGCTGCGCACCACGGTGCTGGTGACCCCGGACGAGGAGACGGGCAGCGCCGGCTCACAGCGGCGGATCGTGGAGCTGGCCCTGGACTCGCGGTGGGTGCTGGTGCTCGAGCCGCCGCTCGCCGGCGGGCGGGTGAAGACAGCCCGCAGTGGCTGGGCGGTGTACAGGCTCAAGATCGCGGGCCGGGCCGCGCACGCGGGCCTCGAGCCCGAACGCGGGGTCAGCGCCATCGACGAGCTGTGTGACGTGCTCGCACACGTGCGCGGGCTCGCCCGCGCGCCGCTGGGCACGACGATAAACGTGGGCGTGATCGGCGGTGGCACCGCCGTCAACACGGTGGCGGAGAGTGCGCATGCGCTGATCGACGTGCGCGCGCGATCGGTGGCGGAGATGCAGCGCATCGATGACGCGCTGGGCGCACTGCGGCCCATACGGGCCGGCGCGTCGCTGAGCGTCCAGGCGCTGCACTCGCGCCCGGCGATGGAGCGCAGCCGCGCGATCGCCCGGGCGTTCGCGCATGCGAGGTCACTCGCGTCGCTGCTCGGGATCAAGCTCGCCGAGGGCCGCGCCGGCGGAACCAGCGACGCCAACCTGATAGCGCACCGGGGCGTGGCGCTGCTCGACGGGCTCGGACCTGAGGGCGGCGGAGCGCACTCCGAGGACGAGCACATCCTGGTGAGCTCGCTCGTGCAGCGCGCCGCGCTGATCGCGATGCTGCTCGCCAACCCGCCTGAGCCTCAGCCGGCGGTCGATGCCCGCTCCTGCGGGCGTCCTCCGTCGCCCTGATCCTCGCCGTCCTCCTCGAAGATCTCCCGCGCCACGCGCTGTGGCACCTCGATGTGGTCCTCGAGCAGGCGGGCGGCGAGCTCGGCGTCGCCGGCGTCCACGGCCGCCAGGATCGCTCGGTGCTCGGCGGCCGACTGCTGCAGGCCGCCTCGCAGCTGCACGGACTTTCGCATCAGCCGGGCCATCTGGCGCACCAGCTGGCCGTGGACCTCGGCGAGCTTGCGGTTCCCCGAGCAGCGAACGATCTCGGCGTGGAAGGCACGGTTGATCTCAAAGAACCGGTCGACGTCCCCCTCGGTGGCCGCCGATTCCATCTGCTCGCACATCTCGTGCAACCCCAGACGCTCGGCCTCGCTCAGCTGCGGGACGGCGAGCCTGATCGCAAGCGACTCGAGCGCCTCGCGCACCTGGTAGGCGTCGATGAACTCCTGGCGGTTCAGCCCTCGCACGACCGCGCCCCGGCGCGGAACGATCGTCACGAGCCCCTCGGCGGCCAGCTGGCCGATCGCCTCGCGCAGCGGCCCGCGGCTGATCCCCAGCGAGCGCGCCAGCGCCACCTCGCCAAGCTCCTCGCCGGGAGCCAGGCGACCGGAGTAGATCTCGGCTCGCAGGTGGTCCGCCGCCTGCTCACGCAATGTGCGCTTCTCGAGAGGGACCGATTCGCTCATCCAAACCCCGCCATCCATCGGCCGCAGAGCTGTCAGCTGCGGACTGTCGACAACATCACACCCTAGCGGCTGGATTGCGTCCCCGCAACCGCCGCCCGTCCCAAAGAGGCGAGGAGGCGACGCCTCCGGTGAGGACATTGTCCGTCGTTGACCGGAGCGCCGTCGCCAGCTTGCGACCAGCCGCCGTGACCGACGCGACCGGCCCTGCACGCCACCGATTCGACCGGCCCTGCGCCGTCACCGATCCGACCAGCCGCGCGCGGCCGCGTAGGCGCTTCCAGCTGCGCGTCGGCGCATTCTCACGCGAGCGCTCACATGGCTGACTATGCGTCGGCAGACAGTTGTTGACAGCCGACAGCCGCCTGTCTATAGTGCCGGCTCTCAGAGCCGTCGTCACAGCCATCGAAGGAGAGGCCGGCCCATGTCTGCGGTCAGCGTTCAGGATCTGGAGAACCCAGCGCAGGTGGAGGTTCGCTCCATCGACCATGTCCCGCCGGCCGAGCGCCACGGGAAGGTGCGCCATCAGTTCACGCTGTGGTTCGCCGCGAATATGAACGTGTTCAACATCGTGCTCGGCGGCGTCGCGGTGCTGTTCGGCCTGAACTTCTTCTGGGCTTGCGTGGCCATCGTCCTGGGGACGCTGCTGGGCCTGCTGCTCGTCGGCTTCCACGCGATCCAGGGCCCGCAGCTCGGAATCCCGCAGATGATCCAGAGCCGCGGCCAGTTCGGCTTCTACGGGGCGGTGCTCGTGTTCATCGCATCGATCGTGCTCGACTTCGGCTTCTTGGCAGCGCAGCTGGTGATCCAGGCCGACGCCATGAACCTGCTCGTTCCGTCGATCAGCATCCCGGGCTGGATCGCGATCATCACCGTGCCGGTGCTGCTGCTGGCCATCTACGGCTACGGCTGGATCCACCGTTGGCAGCGGCTGCTCACCCTGGTGCTCGGCGTCACCTTCCTCATCATCTTCATCCAGGCGCTGTCCTACGGCGGACTGCCCAAGAGCGTCAGCGGCTTTCACGCTCCTCCGTTTGCCCTGTTCGTCGGCGCGGTCGCCTTGTTCGTGATCGACATGATCAGCTGGGCGCCGTACGTGTCCGACTACTCGCGCTACCTGCCCGAGGACGTCAATCGCCCCGCGACGTTCACCGCGGTGTTCGCCGGCAACGCGATCCCGACGATCTTCTGCGGGATCCTCGGCGCCTACATAACCGGTCTGCTCCCCCATGCCTCGTCGACGGTCTCGGCGATCCAGCACGTGGCTGGCAGCTGGGCTCTGGTCGTGATGGCGCTCAGCCTGATCGGATCGGACGCGATCAACTCCTACACCGGGATGCTTGCGCTGGCCGGGATCGCCAGCTGCTGGACCGAGGTGCGCGAGCGCCGCGCGGTCCGCGTCGTCGGGATCGTCGCGCTGGTCGGCGCCGGCCTGATCTGCGCCCTGCTGGGCTACCAGCAGTTCGTCAACAACCTCGCGAACTTCCTCGACGTGCTGCTGTTCGTGTTCATCCCCTGGAGCGCGATCAACCTGGTCGACTACTACTTCGTCAAGCACGGCCACTACGACATCCCATCGTTCTTCACGCCAAAGGGGCGCTACGGCGGCTTCCTCTGGCGGGGCCTGATCCCCTACCTGCTCGCGGTGGCGGTCGAAGTGCCGTTCATCGACCAGACCTTCTACACGGGGCCGCTGGTCAAGACGCTCGGCGGCGTCGACATCTCCTGGATCGTCGGCGGCATCGCGGGGATCCTCTTCTACCTGATCGCGCTTCGAGTCGGGGGCTCGGGCGACCGCAGCGCCGACGTTGTGGGCCCGCCCAAGCAGACCGAGCTGCCCGAGTCCGTGGCCTGACGGGCGCGCAGCCGGCGACCGGAGCCTTCTCCGGCTAAAAGGCGCCGCGCCGGCCGCCCCGGCGAGCTGCCGCGGCCCCTGCTGGCGCGCGCCGCCCGGACGGCGACCTGCCGCGGCCTCTGCCGGCGTGCGCCGCACAGCCCCCGGCGGTCGCTGGGCGCCCAGCCGGCGGCCGTCCCCCAGCCGCCGCCGATCGCTCAGCGGCCGTCTGGCGCTGCATCGCCACCGCCGCCGGCGAGCGCGTCGGTCAGGCCCGGGTACACGTAGCGGGCCTTGTGCACGTGCAGCTCCATGAGCGTCTCGGACCCCACCACCCCCTCGACCGCCCCGAGGCGCTCGGCCATCAGCCGCCAGAGGTCGTCGTGGTCGCGGCAGATCAGGTGCATGTACAGGTCGGCCGAGCCCGCGCACGAGGAGAGGTACATCACCTCCGGCCAGGTGGCCAGCGTCGCCGCAACCGAGCGGTGCGCGGCGGGCTCCACGCGGATCAGGACCGACGCCTGCACCGCGAAGCCCAGCCGGAAGGGATCGGCGAGCGCGAGGATTCGAAGCACGCCCTCCTCCTGCAGCCGCGTGGCGCGAAAGCGCACGGTCGCCTCGGCGACGCCCAGCGAGCGCGCGATCGCGCGAAACGGCCGGCGGCCGTCGACCTGAAGCTGCGAGATGATCGCGCGGTCCAGCGCGTCGAGCTCACGGACCCGCCCGGAGGCCCCCATCGCTCAGTCGCCGTAGACGATCACGCTGCGCAGGCCCTCTCCGGCGCCCATGGCGGCGAACGCGTGGTTGACGTCCTCAAGCCCGATCCGCCGGCTGATCATCGCCTCCAGGTCGATCACGCCCCGGGCGCACAGGTCCAGCAGGCGCGGGAAGTCGACCGGCGGGCGGCAGGAGCCGTAGTTGCAGCCGATGATGCGAAGCTCCCGGTCGGAGATCCGCAGCGGGTCGACGCTTATGCGCGAATCGTCGGGAGCCTGGCCCACCAGCACGGCACTGCCCCCGGCGGCGAGCATCTCGACGGCCTGCTCGATCGCCCGCGGCAGCCCGATCGCCTCAAGCGCGAAGTCCACGCCGCGTCCGCCGGTGATCGCCCGCACCGCCGCCACCGGGTCCTCCCGCCCCGCGTGAACGCCGTGCGTGGCCCCCAGCGAGCGGGCGAGATCGAGCTTCTCGTCGTGCAGGTCGACCGCGATGATCGGGCCGGCGGCCGTCGCTCTCGCGCCCTGGACGGCTGACAGGCCCACGCCCCCGCAGCCGATGATCGCCACGGAGGCGCCCGCTGGCACCCGGGCCGTGTTAACGACCGCCCCAAAGCCGGTTGCGACGGCGCATCCGACCAGCGCCGCGGCCTCGAGCGCGACCGAGCCGGCGACGCGGATAGCGGCGCTCTCGTGGACGACCGCGTACTCGCCGAACGTGCCCAGCGCAAGGTAGGCGTGCACGGCCTCGTCCCCGCGCCGCAGGCGCGTGGTCCCGTCCGCCATCACGCTGCGATAGGCGAACGCCTCCGCCTGCGAGCACAGCTGGGGTCGACCGGACACGCACCACTCACATCGCCTACAGCTGGGCGACCACGAGAGCACCACGCTGTCGCCGACCTGCAGCCCCTGCACCCGCTCGCCGACCGCGGCCACCACCCCAGCCCCCTCGTGCCCCAGCACGATCGGCATCGGGGCCGCCCACTCGCCCAGCTGGACGTGGTAGTCGCTGTGACACACGCCGCTGGCGACCAGCCGCACGAGGACCTCCTCGGCGCCCGGCTCTGAGACCTCCAGCTCCTGCACCTCCAGCGGACGGCCGGGCGCCCGCAGCACCGCCGCGCGCGCCGTTCGCCCCTGGAACCTGGCGGCCGCCGCCGCGGACGCGCTCTGCTGCTCCTGCACGATCTCCCTCCTTGCAATGCCGCCGGGAACGCCGCCGCGGCGAGCCCTGGCGGTTCGCCGACGAGACAGCCGTCTGCCTGTGATTTGTACACGAAGAGGCGGCCGGCTGATATGGTTCGCGCAACTACAGGGCCAAAGACTTGCGGATCGCGTGGCTGCACGCAGCTCCGCCGCATGAGGGAGGAAGCAATGTCGATCAGGACGGCCAACGAGCTGGGCATCGACGCAGAGGCGGTCGAGGAAGCGCTCTCCCGCAACCTCACCTTCCCCGCGCGCTGGTACTCGGACCCGGACATCTACACCTTCGAGCAGGAGCGCATCTTCACCCGCTCCTGGCAGTACGCGGGACCGCTTGAGAAGCTGAGCGAGCCCGGGGACCACATCGTCTGCCGCGTCGGCCAGGTGCCGATCCTCGTCACGCGGGATGCCCGGGGCCAGCTGCACGGGCTCATCAACGTCTGCCGGCACCGCGCCTACCCGGTGGCCACCTGCGACGGCAACCGCAAGACGCTGCAGTGCCGCTACCACGCCTGGACCTACAACCTTGACGGCAGCCTGCGCAAGGCGCCCCGCAGCGAGCGCGAGTCCGACTTTGACCCCTCGGAGCTCTCGCTGCTGCCGGTAGCGGTCGACACCTGGAACGCATTCGTGTTCGTGAACCCCGACCCGGGCGCGCCCCCCCTGCGCGAGGCCTACCCGGAGCTTGAGGAGCTGGCCGCCGAGCGCGGCCTTGACTTCACCGGCTACAGCTACCGCGGCCGCTACACATACGACGTGCCGGCCAACTGGAAGGTGTGGGTGGAGAACGCAAGCGAGTGCTACCACTGCCCGACCATCCACCGCGACAGCTTCAGCGACGCGTTCGTCGACGACGCCGACATCTACGAGTACGTCGACGGGGCGCGGGTGCTTGGACAGTTCACCCGCTACAACCCGCGCGCCAAGCGCTACGCCCACCCAAAGCGGGACGGCGACCGCCAGTTCCGCTACGCCTACCTGTGGCCGTCGACGACGCTCGTACAGGACGACTGGGTCGCCTTCCCGGCGACGATCCTCCCCACCGGGCCTGAGAGCTGCCAGTTCGTCGCCGACATGTACGCCCGCCCCGACCTCGACCCCGAGCTCACCCGCGAGTGGATGGGCATGTGGAACCGGACGCTCAAGGAGGACGCCGAGGCGGTCCTGCTCCAGCAGCCGGGCCTGCGCTCGCAGATGGTGGCGCACGGCAGGCTGATGCCGGCCAGCGAGAGCGCGATCGCGCGCTTTCACCGGATGGTGTGGGAGGCGTTCTCCGAGATCCTCGACGCCGAGTAGGGCCGGGCCAGGCGCGCCGCCGATGCTGGCGATGCGACTCGTCCAGTTCGGAGATCCGCCGCGCTTTGAGCGCCAGGAGGTGCCCGACCCGGAGCCCGGAGGCGGCCAGGTGGTCGTCGACCTGCGCGCGGCGGCGCTCAACCGGCGAGACCCCTGGGTCTGGACGACCCCGGGATACTGCCCGCTTCCGGTGACCCTCGGCTCAGACGGCGCCGGTGTCGTCTCGGCCGTGGGGGAGGACGTCCACGGCGTTTCGGTCGGCGACGAGGTCGTCTTTGACCCGACGCTCAACTGGGGGGACAGCGAGGAGCACCCGGCGGCGGAGTTCGACATCCTCGGGGCGCCCACCGACGGGACCTTCGCCGAGCGCGTGGTCGTGCCGGCGGCCAACGTCGCACCGCGCCCGGCGCGCCTGAGCTGGGAGGAGGCGGCCGCGCTGAACCTCGGCGGGCTGACCGCCTGGAGGGCGGCCGTCACCTGCGCGGGCGCCGGCCCCGGGCGCTCGATCCTGGTCACCGGCGCGGGCGGCGGCGTCGCGACCTTCGCGATCCAGATCGCCGTGGCGCTGGGCGCCAGGGTGCTCGTGACATCCTCCTCGCAGGAAAAGCTCGATCGCGCGCGCGAGCTCGGCGCAGCCGGCGGGGTCAGCTACCGGGATCCCGACTGGCCGGCGCGGCTTGCAGAGCTGGCCGGCGACGGGCTGGATGCCGCGATCGACAGCTACGGCGGGCCGTCGTGGGAGGGGGCACTCAGAGCGCTGCGGGTCGGCGGGACCCTGGTCAGCTTCGGCGACACCTCCGGTGCGCAGACGACGCTGACCACGGCCGAGGTCTACTGGCGCTGGCGGCGCGTGATCGGCACCTCGATGGGCAGCCCCCGCGAGTACCGCGCCCTGCTTCGCCACGTCGCCGCCGCGAGCTGGCGACCGGTGATCGACACCTGCCTGTCGCTCTGGGAGCTTCCCGAGGCGGCGCGAATGCTTGACCGCCGGGAGCGCTTCGGCAAGATCGTCCTTCACATCGGCTGACCTGGTGAGGGCGCAGCCGCAGCCGAGCCGGTCCAGGCGCAGCGCGCTGCGGCGCGGCGGCGGACGTGCGAGGGCCCTCGGTGGGCGGTTGGAGCGTCTCGACGGCCACGTGCAGCGCCACGGCTGAGCCGCGGGATGAGAGCGCTCGCGCTGGATCAGATCGTCGAGGCCGGGCTGTGCATCGGCTGCGGCCTGTGCCAGAGCCTGGCCGGGCACCAGCGCGTGGCGATGCTCGACACCGTCGACGGCCGCCAGCGGCCCGTGGCCGTCGAGCCGCTCGACGAGCCGACGCTGACGCTGATCAACTCGGTCTGCCCAGGGGTGCGCGTGGACGGCGCCGACCGGCGCCGGCTCGCGCCCGGCACCCAGTTTGACCGGATCTGGGGGCCGGCAGCCACGCTGGTGATCGGCCACGCCTCCGATCCTCAGCTTCGCCATGAGGGGTCTTCAGGCGGGGTGCTCAGCGCGCTGGCCGAGCACATGCTCAAAAGCGGCGAGGTGGAGATGGTCCTCCATGTGGCCGCGTCCGCCCGGCGGCCGGCGCGCACCGTCGCGCATGTGAGCACCGACCGCGCGCAGCTGCTGCGGGCGGCCGGCTCCCGGTACGGGCCGGCGGCGCCGCTGGTCGACCTGGCGGAGATCCTCGCGCGCGGGCGGCCGTTCGCGTTCATCGGAAAGCCCTGCGACGTGAGCGCGATCCGCGCCCTTGCGCGCGTCGATCCCCGTGTCGACGAACAGCTGCGCTATGCGCTTGCGATGGTGTGCGGCGGCGCCTCGGATCTGACGAAGACCTGGCAGGCGCTCGAACGGCTGGGCATCGGCGAACAGGAGCTCTCCGAGCTTCGCTACCGGGGCCGCGGCTGCCCGGGGCCGATGCGCGTCGCAACCTCGGGCGGGGAGGTTCGCGAGCTCAGCTACGAGCAGATGTGGGGCGACGAGTCGGCCTGGCGGCTGCAGTCGCGGTGCATGATCTGCCCGGACCCGCTCGGCGACAGCGCCGACATCGTCGCCGGCGACTGCTGGGAGGGCGGCTCGCCGGCCGGGGAGGACGAGGGCTTCAACGCGATCCTGGTGCGCACCGAGCGCGGGCAGCGGCTGTTCGGCGAGGCCGTCCGCACGGGAGCGCTGGTGATCGACCGCCCGATCGGCTTTCGGGACATGGACCGCTTCCAGCCCCACCAGGTGCGCCGCCGGCGCGCGGTCTGGGCACGGCTGGTCGGGATGCGCGCTGCCGGCCTGCCGACGGTGCGAGCGCGGGGGCTGCGCCTGCGCTCACTGGCGATCGGCCGTCCGCCGTGGGAGCTCGTCCGCGAGGCCTACGGGGCGCACCGGCGGGCGCGGTCAGGGCGGCTGGGCGAGGCGCCGCCCGTGCCCGAGCGCGACCGCGCGAGCGCGCCCGGCGGCGCCCGCGGCCTCGAGCCGCCCGCGAGCTGAAACCCCCTACCAGGCGCTGGCGAGCGCGACCGTGATCGTCTCGCCGCTGATCCCGCTAGCCGCCGGCCCGGCGAGGAAGCGGATCGCGGCGGCCACCTCCTCGGGGGCCACCGCCCGCCCGGCCGGGCAGCCGGCGAGCCGCTCCTCCCACACCCGCTTGACCGAGACCCCCCGGCGCTCGGCCTCGACGCGGGCCAGGGCCTCGGACATCTCGGTCCGAACCCAGCCCGGACAGACGGCGTTGCAGGTGACGCCGAACGGGGCGAGGTCGACGGCGGCGGCGCGGACCAGGCCGATGACGGCGTGCTTTGACGCGCAGTAGGCGGTCATCGCGGCGCCGCCGAACAGCCCCGCCGTGGAGCTCACGACGACGATCCTCCCGAAGCCGCGGTGGACCATCGACGGCGTGAGCAGGCGCATCAGCTCAAACGGGGCCTGCAGGTTGATCGCCATCGACGCCGACCACACCTCCGGGTCCTGCTCGTGGATCGGTCGCTCGCCCGCGGAGCCGATGCCCGCGTTGCCGACCAGCACGTCAACCGGCCCCAGGCGCTCCTGGGCGGCGCGCACCGCGTCGCGGCACCCGGCGGGGGTCTCAAGCGACGCGACATGCGTCGCGATCCGGGGTTCGCGGCCGAGCGTGTCCAGCTGCTCGCGGGTGCGTGCGACCGCCATCACGCGCGCGCCCGCGCCGGCCAGCGCGATCGCGGCCGCGCGCCCGATGCCGCGCCCGCCCCCGGTGACGAGCGCCACCCGGCCGGCCAGCTCGCCGCCGGGCGCCGTCACCTCGGCTCACCGGCGCGCGCGTGCGCGTCAGGCCAGCGACAGGCTGGGCACATCCGACAGCAGCTGGTGCGTGTAGGGCGCGCGCGGGTGGTCCAGCACCTCCGGCCCCTGCTCGATCACCTCGCCGTCGCGGAGGATGACCACGTCGTCGGCGAGGCTGCGCACCAGCGCGAGGTTGTGCGTGATCAGCACGATCGTGAGCTCACGCTCGAGCTTGAGGCGGTGAAGCAGCTCGACGATCGCCGCCTGAACGGAGACGTCCAGCGCGGAGGTGACCTCGTCGCAGACCAGCAGCTTGGGCTCCACCACAAGCGACCTGGCGATCGCCACCCGCTGGCGCTCGCCGCCGGAGAGCTGGTCGGGATAGCGGGGCAGGTAGGCCTCGCTGAGCGCCGCGTCGCGCAGCGCGCCAACCACGCGGGCCTGACGCTCTGAGGCAGGCAGCTTGAACAGCTGCCTCAGCGGCTGCTCGACCAGCTGGCCGACGGTCTTTCGCGGGTTCAGCGACGTGTAGGGGTTCTGGAAGACGTACTGGAGCGCCCGGATCGTCGCTCGGTCGCGTCCGCGGCGATCGCCGCGCAGCGCGGCGCCGTCGAAGGTCATGCTCCCCTGCCACTGCGCGTGCAGGCCGACGATGCAGCGCGCGAGCGTGGTCTTGCCGGCGCCGGACTCGCCGACGATCGCCAGGCACCGCCGCGGCGCGACCGAGAAGGAGACCCCGGCGAGCACCTGGCGCTCGCCGTACTGAGCGCTCAGGTTCTCGACCGTCAGCAGCGCTTGATCGGCGGCCCCGGCGGCGCGCTCGCGCAGCGGCAGCTCGCCCAGCGGCGGGAGCTGCGCGACCTCGGCGGCTCGCCGGCAGCGGGCCCAGTGTCCGCCGTCCGCAAGCGCGGCGATCGGGGGCGAGCCGATCCGGCACTCCGCGATTGCGAACTCGCAGCGGGCCGCGAACGAGCAGCCCTCCGGCCGGGAGCCGGGGCGCGGTGGTTGTCCCTCAAGCCCCTCCAGCACATGGGCGCGCGCTGGGTCCGGGATCGCGCGCAGCAGGCCCCTGGTGTAGGGATGGCCTGGCGCGCGGAACGCCCGCTCCGTGGGCCCCAGCTCGACCAGCCGCCCGGCGTACATGACGCCGATCCTGTCGGCGATGTCGGCGATCACCGCGAGATCGTGGCTGACGTAGACGGCCGCGACGTGGTAGATGCGGCACAGTCCGCGGATCGAGTCCAGCACATGGCGCTGGGTTGTCACGTCAAGCCCGGTCGTGGGCTCGTCGAGGACGATCAGCCGCGGGCGACAGGCGAATGCGATCGCGAGCATCACCCGCTGCTGCTGGCCGCCTGACAGCTGGTGTGGGAAGGAGTCGAGCGCCGCTGCGACGCCGTCGAGCCGCACCTCGGCCAAGAGCTCGGCGATCCTCGCGTCCACCTGCTCGTCGGAGAGGTCGGGGCGGTGCGCGGCGAGCACCTCGCGCAGCTGGGTGCGCACCTTCAGCGCGGGGTTCAGGGCGCTGGTCGGGTCCTGCGCGACGTAGGCGACCGTCGAGCCGCGCAGGCGTCGCAGCGCCGCCTGGTCGAGGCCGAGCACGTTGACCCCGTCGAGCGTGACTGTGCCGCCGTCGATGGCCAGCCCGCGCCGCGCGTAGCCCATCAGCGCGAGCGCGACCGTCGTCTTGCCCGAGCCCGACTCGCCGACGAGCCCGAGCACCTCGCCGGCGTCCAGCGTGAAGGAGACCTCGTCGACGACGTCGGTGGCGGAGCCGGCGAGCACGACGCGCAGCGAGTCGACGGCCAGAAGCGGCGAAGCGGAGCCGTCGCCCGCCAGGGTGCGCGCGTGGTCCTCGGCGCGGGCCCGATCGATGGTCATGCGCTCGTCTCCAGCGCGATGCCGGCCGTGGCGGCCACCTCGTCGGCGGGCCGGTCGACCCCCAGCGACGCTCGGGCGACCGCATCGGTGAATGTGTTCAGCCCGATCGTGAGGATCGCGATCAGCGCCGTCGGCGCGATCACCGCCCACGGGTTGACCACCAGGCCGATCCGGTTCTCCTGGATCATCAGCCCCCAGTTGGCAGCCGGCGGCTGGATGCCGAACCCCAAAAAGCTCATCCCGGCGATGATCAGGATCGAGTAGGTGAAGCGCAGTCCCAGCTCGACCATCACCACCGAGAGCAGGTTTGGCAGAACCTCCCCGAACATCACCTTCGGGGCGGGCGTGTCCATCAGCTCCACGGCCTTGACGAAGTCACGCTCGCACACCTCCAGGGCGACCGAGCGCAGAACCCTGGCCACCTGGGGCGCATGCGAGATCCCGACGGCCACGATGATCAGCCAGATCTTGGGACCCACGACCGAGACCAGCAGCAGCGCGAACACCAGCTGCGGGAACGCGAGGAAGATGTCGACGATGCGCATGATCAGCCCGTCGGTGTAGCGGCCCAGGTAGGCGGCCGAGATCCCCAGGATCACCCCGAGCGAGACCCCCAGGATCGTCGCGGCCGCGGCGACCGCCAACAGCTCCCAGCCACCCGCCAGCGTGCGGCTGAGCACGTCGCGGCCGAGCACGTCCGAGCCGAGCGGAAACGCGCCGCTGGGCGTCGCGAACGTGGCCGTCACGGTCTGCGTGGGCGAGTAGGGAGCCACGAACGGCCCGACGATCGCCAGGGCCACCACCAGCCCGCTGAGCACCAGCCCCACCGCACCGCGCGGGCTGCGCGCCGCCCGGCCGAGGATCACCAGCCATTCGCGCCGCGAGCTCATCGCGCCGCCTCCGCCCGCCGGCCCGGGCCGGCGGGCGCCCCTCCAGCCGATCCGCATGACAGAGCGCGCGGCGCCGTCGCGATCACCGAGCCGCCCTCCGGCGCGGGCTTGCCCAGAGAGCCAGCATGTCGGTGACGATGTTGACCGCCACGTAGAAGGCGGCGAGCATCAGCACCAGAAACTGGATGGTCGGAATGTCGCGGTCGGAAACGGCCGCCACCAGCGCGGCGCCCAGGCCGGGGTAGTTGAAGATGTACTCCACGACCACGATGCCACCCGCGAGGTACAGCAGGTTGAGCCCGATCACCTGGATCACCGGCGGCAGCGCGTTCGGCAGCGCGTGCACGAGCAGGATCCGTCTGCGGGAGAGCCCCTTGAGCTCCGCCATCTCGACGTAGTCGGACTCGAGCGCCTCGATCATCGCCGCGCGCATCATCCGGAAGATGTACGGCGCGATCACCACCGAGAGCGTCAGCACCGGCAGGACGAGCAGGCTGACGTTGCTCAACGGCGAGGTGCCGGGCGGGATCACCGAGACCGCGGGAAACAGGTGAAAGACGTTGATCGCAAAGATGATCACCACGGCGATGCCGACGACGAACTCGGGCATCGCGGTGACCGTCAGCGCGCCCACCGACGACACATGGTCAAACCAGCCGTCGCGCCGCGCCGCCGCGATCAGGCCCATGGCGGTCGCCAGCAGCGACCCGATGATCCCGGCCAGGAACACCAGCACCGCCGAGTTGACGATGCGCGGGCCGATCAGCGCCGACACGGATTCGCCGTTGGCCAGCGAGGTGCCGAAGTCGCCGCGCAGGACGCCACCGATCCAGTGCCCGTACTGGGCGACCAGGGATTCGTTGAGGTGCAGCTGCGCCTCGAGCGCGTGCAGCCGCTGCGGCGTCGCGCTGTGGCCGAGCACCGCATACGCCGCGTTGCCGGGCAGCGCCTGGGTCGCCAGAAAGATCAGCACCGACACCGCGAACAGCGTCACGACCCCCAGCGCCAGGCGCACGATCGCCATGTGGGCGATCGGATGGCGCCGGCGCCAGGGCAGCCCGCGCCGGCGGGTCGCGCCGGAGACCCCGAGCGGCGGTTGCGCGGCGGCGCTCATCGGCCTCCAACGCCCGGCCGGGCCCCGGCGCCGAAGACGGCATGTCGAGGCGCTGCGCTCATGCGATCCACATGTGCCGGAAGTCCCAGTTCATGCGATCCACATGTGCTGGAAGTCCCAGTCGTTGAACGACGAGCCGACCTTGGACTGCACGATCCCGTGCACGTGCGGAGCATACCCGTCGATGACCGGCGGGAAGAAGGGGATGATGTAGCCGCCCTGGTCGTAGTCGATCATCTGCATCTCGTGCGCGATCTCGACGCGCTTGGCCTCGTCCAGGGTGGCCAGCGCCTGGCTGTAGAGGCTGTTGTACCTGGGGTTGTCGAAGTGGCACTCGTTGAACGGCGAGACCGGCAGCGTCGCCTGCTGGACCTGGGGCAGGTACGGCGAGTAGTACCAGTAGTCCTGCGCGAACACCCACTTGAGGTAGTTGGGCCCGTAGAACTCGGTGACCGTGATCTGGCGCAGCTTGACGTTGATCCCCGCGGCCGCGGCCTGCTGGGCGTACACCTGCGCCATGTTGATCACGCCCTGCGCGATGTCCGCGGTCACCAGCTCGATTGTCAGGCCCTCGTGGCCCGCCTGCTTGAGCAGCGCGCGCGCCTGCTCGGGGTCGTGCGGCCGCTGCGGGATCGCGTGGTCGTACTCGGTAGACCAGATGCCGAAGACGTCGTTGCCGATCGTGCCATGGCCGCCGAAGACGGTGTTGAGCATCGCCTGCCGGTCGCAGGCCAGCCGGAACGCCTGACGGACGCGCACGTCGGTGAACGGTGGCTGGTCGACTCGCATCGTGAACGGGTTCCAGCCTCCGCCGTCGGAGATCACGACCTTCTTGCCGGACCCGGTCACCGTTCCGATCGTGTCCTGAGACAGCAGGTTGACCACGTCCACCTGGCCGCCGAGCAGCGCATTGACCTGGCTTGTCTCGTCGGCATAGTCGGTCATCACCAGCTGGTCGATGTAGGGCAGCGGCGCGTTCCAGTAGTTCTCGTTGCGCGCGAACACGCTCTGCTGGCCGGGCGTGAAGCTCACGTACTTGAACGGCCCGGTCCCGACCGGGTTCTTGGGGTCGAAGCCGACCGGGATCACGTACACGGTGATGTTCTGCGCCAGGCTCTCCACCAGCGTCGAGTAGGGCTTGGTGAAGGGAACCGAGATCGTGCGGTTGTCAAGCTTCTTCATCCCGGCGGCGTCGATCCCGTGCAGGATGTTCGCCGCCTCCCCCGGGCTCTTGGGGTTCACGACCCGGTTGATCGAGAAGATCAGGTCGTCGGCCGTGACGTCCTTGCCGTTGTGGAACGTGACCCCGGGACGAAGGCGGATGGTCCAGACGGTCGCGTCCTTGTTGGGCGTCATCTCCTCGGCCAGGCGGAAGTACGGCTGGCCGGCGGCGTTCATCCACACAAGCCCCTCGTAGAGGTTGGCGACGCGGGCGTAGTCGGTGTTGTTGACGGGCGCGTTGGGATCAAGCGTGTCAGAGCTCGAGCCCCCGGTCAGCCCGGCGCGCAGGGTCCCGCCGTGCTTGGGCGTCCCGGCGGCCGCCGCGGCCGACGACGATGCGCCGGAGGAGGAGGAGGAGGAGGACGACGAGGAGGAGCCGCAGGCTGCGATCAGCCCTCCCGCGCCCAGGGCCAGGCCGCCGCGGGCGGCGTTGGCAAGCAGCGAACGGCGTGTGATGAGACTCATGTGTCCTCCCCTCGGATCGGTTGCACTTCATATGGCGGTGTCTCTGGAGGCACCCTGGTGGCCGCCCGCAGAAGCTCGCTCGGGTCGCATCCCAGCTCGGCGGCGGCAGCCCGCAGCGACATCTCCACGTAGTGCTCGCGGGTGCGACCCGGGATGCTGAGCACCATGTGGACCGCGAGTCCCTCGGTCAGCGCTGCCAGACGGATCGCCACCTGATCGGGATCCGCGCAGCGAAACTCGCCGCGGGACACGCCCACGCGGATCGCGTCGGCGATCGCGGCGCACCATCGCTGCTCGAACCCCGCCTCGGCCTCGCGCAGCTCGGGATACTGGCGCGCGAACAGCCAGGTGTCGATCCACAGCGGCCATTCGCTCGTGCTCGAGCGAACGATCAGCCAGGCGAGCTGGTCGATGCCGCTCTGAAGCGCCGCCAGCTCCGGCCTCAGCCTCGCATAGAAGGCGGCGTCGGCGTCCGCCACGGCCTGGCCGAACAGCTGGCTCTTGCTGGCGAAGTAGTAGATGACGCTGGTGGGGCTGGTCCCCGCACGCTCGGCCACGTCCGCCACCCGGACTTTCGACAGGCCGTGCTCGCGCACGAGCTCGACCGTCGTGGCCAGGATCTCCTCCTCGCGCACGCGCGGGGTGGCGCCACCTGCACGCGCGCGCAACGACCTCTCCGGGGACATTCTCCTCCCTCTCCACCTCTGTTCCAAACGATGGTTCGGAACGCCGCTCAAAGTAGCGCGATACGCCACGTGCTGTCAAGCGGCAACCGGGGCCTCCGGGCCGAAGCGACTCGCGCGCTCGGCCCCTTGTATGCTTAGGATGCTTGGTATACTAAGGAGTCTAAAGTATGTCAAGCGCGGGAGGTACGCGGCGGGATGGCCACAGCCGAGAGCGGAGGCGGACCCCGGGGGATCGGCGCGCACCGGCGGATCGAGCGGGCCGGCGTCGGCACGCAGCGCCCGATCGAAGCGGCGCGGCCCATTGATGCGCGTACCGCCGGCGCGGAGCGGCCCGCCGGCGCGGAGCGGCCCGCCGGCGCGGAGCGGCCCGCCGGCGCGGAGCGGCCCGCCGGCGCGGAGCGGCCCGCCGGCGCGGAGCGGCGGGCGAGGCGGCGGCCGTTCGGCGAGGTTCCAGCCGATGCGCGCCAGTACGCGGTGCGGATGCCCGACGGCGTGCGCCTGGCGACCGACGTCTATCTCCCGGCCGGCGGCGGGCGGTGGCCGGTGCTCCTCTGCCGGCTTCCGTACGACAAGTGCGGCGAGGAGTGCTTCATCCCCAGGATCGCGCGCTGGTTCGTGCAGCGCGGATACGCGGTGGTCGCGCAGGATGTCCGCGGGAAGGTTCGCTCCGGCGGGGAGCTTGATCCCTTCACGTCCGAGGCCCCGGATGGCTATCACACGCTCGAATGGCTCGTCGACCAGCGCTGGTGCAACGGAGCGATCGGCATGTTCGGCGACTCCTACTACGGCTTCACGCAGTGGGCCGCGGCCTCGACGGCGCACCCGGCCCTGCGCGCGATCGCGCCGCGCGTCACAAGTGCCGACATGGGCGATGCCCTGCAGCTCAACGGCGTCTTCCAGCTGGAGTCGACGGCCTGCTGGTGCCTGGAGACCTGGGTCGATGAGGCGCTCTACGACTACGACGGCGAGCTTGACTGGCGCATCCGGCCGCTGTGCGAGATCGTGCCCGAGGTGCTCGGAGGAGCCCGTCCGGTGGGCCTGGACGACTACGCCGCCGGACGCATCCCGGCCGCCGCACGCGTCCCCGTCAACGGCGCCGTCCCGGCGCTGCACTTGGCCGGCGCGTTCGACTTCCTGCTCTCCGGGCAGCTTGCGACCTGGCGGCGGGCGCTGGCAGGCACAAGCGCGCAACGCGGCAGCGTCATGCCCGGCAGCGCGGCACGGGGGAGCGCTGCGGGCGGGGACTCGTCGCAGCTTCTGCTGTTCGACGCCACCGACCACAGCTGGACCCGGCTTCGGCCGGCGGGCGAGCCGTGGCTTGACCCGGCCGCAGCCGAACGGACGATGCAGGCGTTCCTGGAGGACTACCTCGGACCGGTGGCGGAGTTCTTCGACAGATTCCTGCGCGAGGACGGCGACCGCCGGCCGCTGCCTCGGGTGCGCTGGCGCCTTGGACATGGCCCCGATCGCTGGCTCCACAGCCCAGCCTGGCCGCCCCCCGAGAGCAGGCCGATCGCATGGACTCTGCTGCCCGGCGAGCCGCACGGCGACGGCACGCTCTCGATCCGCGGGCAACGAGCGCGCGCGAGCGCGCGCATCGTGCACGATCCGGGCGATCCGGTACCGAGTCAGATCCACCCCTACTTCCCGCTCGTCGACCCGCCCGACGAGCAGGACGTGCATCGCCGGTCGGACGTGTGCAGCTTCTGCACCGATCCCGCATCCGAGGATCTCGACCTCGTCGGGCCGATCCACCTGCGGCTCAGCCTCGCCGCAAGCGGCCCTTCGGCGCATCTGATCGCCACCCTCTGCGACGTGCGCCCAGACGGCGGCACCCAGCGCATCCTCGACACCGCCGTGCTGGTTCGCCGGCCCTGGCCGCAGACGGTGAGCCTGACCATCGGCGAGACCGCATACCGCATCCGCGCCGGGCACCGTCTGCGCCTCGTGCTGGCCGGTTCCGCCTTCCCGCGCTACGTCCTGCACCCGGGCACCGACGAGGATCCGTGGACGGCGGTGTCGACCGCGCGCAACGAGCTGCGCATCGCGCTCGGCGGCTGTGACGGCGCGATCCTGACGGCGATGTGCCTCCCGCGTCGCGGCGAAGCGCGCCAACCCCGGGGGCGGCGGATCGGCGGGGCGGTCCACCGCGCCGCGCACATCGACGAGCCGGCGGCACGCAGCGCGGTGCAGATCGGCGAGCCGGTGCACGGCGCTGCGCAAATCGACGGGCCGGCGCGCGGCGGCGCCCCTGTCCGGGCCCGCAGCCCGTCGCGCGGGCCCGACGCGCCGGCGGGCGACCAGGAACCGCAGCTGCCGGGCGGTGGACGAGGATGAGGGGCTTCAAGCCCAGGCCCGCCGTCGCCGCCCCGGACCGTACGCCCGCTGCCAGCCGCGCCTATGGCGAGCTGAGGCGGCGGATCCTGCACGGTGAGCTGGGCCCCGGCACGATCCTCACGGAGGCCGAGACCGCCGAGCTGCTCGGCGTCTCGCGCACGCCGCTGCGCGAGGCGATGCGCGAGCTGCTCAACGAGGGCCTCTGCGAGGAGGGCTCCCGCCGCCAGGTGGTGGTGGCCGCGCCCTCGGCCGCCGTCAATCGAGAGGTGGCGATCCTGCGGCGGGTGCTCGAATGCCTGGCCAGTCGCGAGGCGGCCGGCCGCCGCGACGATTCCGATCTGGACCAGCTTCACCTGATCATGATCCGCACCCGCCGCGCGATCGCGGCGGCGGACCTCAACGCCTACCTTGACTGCGATGACGACTTCCACCAGCGGATCGCCCGGATCGCCGGGCCGCACCTGATCGAGGACGCGGTGCGCCGGCTGCGCGGCCTGACCCGCCTGGCCGCGCTTCACCGCCCGCTCGGCGAGGAGGACCTGCGTCGCTCCGCCGACCAGCACGACGCGATCATCTCAGCGCTGGAATCCGCCGATGCCGACCTCGCCGAGCGGGCGATGGACAGGCATCTGATCGCGTCCGAGCTGACGCTCGGGGTGGCCCCCGCCGGCTAAAGCGGCGTGTGGGCTCCCGGACAGCGCAGGCCCCGCGCAAGCACTCCCGGGCAGGCACTCCCCGGACAGGCACCCCCGGGGCAGGCACGGCCCGGGCAGGCACCGCCCGGGCAGGCACCGCCCCGGCAGGCACGGCCAGCGACTCCCCAGCACCGCCCCTGCGCCACACCCGGGAGCAACCAGGGCTGCGAGACCACCCCGCCCCACCTGCGGCGCGGAACCGAGCGCGCCCCCCGGCAGGCATGGGCGGTGACGGGCTCGAACCGCCGACCCCGTGCTTGTAAGGCACGTGCTCTACCAGCTGAGCTAACCGCCCGCGCCGGGCGATGCTACCTGCGGGCTGCCGGCGGGAGGGCGCACTTCATGCGCCAAGAGCTGCTCCAGATGACTCGCGCTCCGTCTCGGCTCGGCGACGGCCAGCTCTCCTTGACGGACCGCCCGATGAGAGCGCGTGAAGCGGTCGCTACTCACGCAGGCCCACGGTCACGTTGTGTGCGCTCAGCGCCGCCACCAAGCCGTCGGGATCTGCGGGCGTGATCACCGGCCTTATCGGTCGGCCGGCATCGATCACAAACCCGATGCGTTTCCGGGGGCGCCGCGGGTCCAGGTTGAACCATTCCCCCGGGACCGCCGTTCCCCAGATGCGAAAGCGACGGAGGCGCCCGAGCGCGATTCGCCTCACCTCACGGATCTGGGAATACGGGATGCGCCTGCTCCGTAGGAGCACGTCGTAGCGACGTATCAAAAGCGCATCGCCGGTGGTGGCGATCAGCCCGTCGTCGTAGTCCATCCCGTCCTCCGTCCGTATGACTATTTGTATCTCTGAGAATGATAGCGCGTATGTGAGCAATCGGACCCGATGCCCGGGCCCAGCCATCGCCGGGCGCCGTTGGGCGGCTGCGCCGCAAGCGGACCGGGAACCTCGCGCGGACGGTGCGGGCCGCCACGGCGTGTGGTGCGACCTGCGCATGCGGACCAGCGAGGACCGGGACTTCCAGCGGGCCGTGCGGGGGCACACGGGCGCAGGCCGCGACGCGCGCGCCGGCACCGTGTACCGTGATCGGCGATGGCATTCGACTTCGATCCCCAGCGAGCGCTGGAGCAGCTCCGGCGGCTGGCCGCCGACGCACCCGCCCAGCTGTCCGACGGCGTCGGGCGGCTGCTGCGCGAGGCCTCGCCCGAGCGCCTGGAGCAGATCATGCGCTCACCCGCCCGGTGGGCGCTGCTGGAGGGGATCTTCTGGCAGATGCCAAAGCGCCTTGACCCGAGAGCGGCCGCGGGGGTTCAGACGACCGTGCTGTGGACGATCACCGGCCGGTCCGACGGTGGCGCCGACAGCTGGCTTCTGACCGTCTCCGACGGGACGGCGCACACGCAGCGGGTGGGCGCGAGCATGCCGGAGGCGAAGCTCACCGTGACCATGGGCGGCGTGGAGCTGCTGAAGCTGGTAAGCGGCAACCTGGACCCGATGTCCGCGTATCTGAAGGGCCAGATCAAGCTCAGCGGCGACATCATGGTCGCGGCCAAGCTTGCGCAGATCTTCCGCATGCCGGGCGCAGCTCAGCGTGGCGACGGGGAGCCCGGCCCCAACGGAGGCGGGGAGCTCGACGGCCCGCACTGAGGGCCGACCCGGAGCAGAGCCACGGCGCCGAGCAAGGGCGGGTCAAGCCGCGCACGGACGGCACGACGCGTCCGCGCACCTGCGGCATGACCCGTCCGCGCACGGGCGGCATGACCCGTACGCGCAGCCCCAGGACGGACACGGCATCGTCGCCCGCGCCAGAGGCGGCTGACTATGCTCGAACGGTGACCGTGGGCTCGGCGGCGATCTCGATGAGCGGGGTCGTCAAGCGCTTCGGCGAGGTGACGGCGGTCGCCGGGCTGGACCTCGACGTTCCGGCCGGTGTGTGCTTCGGCCTGCTGGGCCCAAACGGCGCGGGCAAGTCGACGACGATGCGGATGCTCACCGCCCAGGCGATCGCCGACGAGGGCGAGATCCATGTTCTCGGCCACCGGCTCCCGCAGCAGTCAAAGCAGGCGCGCATGGCGATGGGGGTCGCGCCCCAGTTGGACAACCTGGACGTGGAGCTCACCTGCCGCCAGACGCTCGCCGTGTTTGCGTGCCTGTACCGGGTGCCTCGCACCCGGCGCGCAGCCGCGGTCGCCCGGGCACTTCAGATCGCCAACCTCTCGGCGCGCGCCGACACCGTGGTGCGCGAGCTGTCTGGCGGGATGCGACGGCGGCTGCTGATCGCGCGTGCGCTCATCCACGAGCCGCGCCTCGTGCTGCTGGATGAGCCGACCGTGGGCCTTGACCCGCAGGTGCGCCAGGAGCTGTGGACCCTGATCGACGGGCTCAGGACCGCCGGTGTGACCGTGCTGATGTCGACGCACTACATCGAGGAGGCCGAGCGCCTGGCGGACACCGTGGCGGTCATGTCCTCGGGCCGGATCGTCGCCCAGGGCACCCCGGCGCAACTGACCGCCGCCCACGCGGGGCGCGAGGTAATCGAGGTGTACGGGCCTCCGGCGACCCTGGAGCGCCTGGAGGCTGACGCCACCGCCAGGGGATGGGAGCACCGTCGCAGCGGGCCGGCGCTGGCGCTGCTGCGCGCCGAGACGCTCGACGGCGAAGCGCCGGAGGGCGTGCGGCGCCCCGCGAACCTGGAGGACGCGTTCGTTGCGCTCACCGGACAGGAGATCGAGTGACGGCCGGGAGCTCGGCGTGACGGGCGACCGCGGCGCCGGCCCCACCGCTGCCGGCATGCGCGAGCGGCGCGTGCGGCGGCTTGAGCCAGCGGCCCTTGCCGGAGTGATGATGCGCGACGTGGTGCTGTTTCGGCGCTACTGGAAGGCGACCACGTTCTCGTCGATCGTGCAGCCCGTCATCTACCTGCTGGCGTTTGGGCTGGGCTTCGGAAGGCTCGTGCCGTCGGTGGACCACCAGCGATACGTGCAGTACCTGGCCACCGGAGTGGTCGCGACGGCGGTGCTGTTCTCGTCGGCCTGCCCGGGGATGTTCAACACCTTCATCCGCTGGCGATTCCAGCGAACCTACGACGCGCTGCTGGCCGCACCGGTCGACGCCGAGGAGCTCGTGACCGCCGAGATGCTGTGGATCTCGGCGCGGGCGGGCGTCTACGGGCTCGCGCCGCTCGCGGTCGGGCTCGCGTTCGGCCTGCACGCCACGCCGGGGATGCTGCTGGCTGCGCCCGTCGGGTTCCTGACCGGGTTCGGCTTCGCCGGCTTCGGCGTGCTGATCGCCGCGGAGGCGAAGACGATCGACAACTTCAACTACATCACCAGTGCGGTGCTCACGCCGATGTTCCTGGTGGCGGGCACGTTCTTTCCGATCTCGGGCCTGCCGTCGGCGCTGCGCGTGATAGCCCGCTTCAACCCCCTCTACCACTGCGTGGCGCTGGTCAGAGACGCAGCGCTTGACTCGTTCTCAGGCGCCGACCTGGGCCACGCGGCGGTGCTGCTGGCCTTCGCTGCAGCGATGTGGCGGCTCGCGGTCTGGCGGCTGGGGCGGCGGCTGGTCGATTGACCGCCCCGCCGATCGATCCACCGCCCCGCCGATCCATCGGCCGGCACGCCGGTCCATCCACCGCCCCGCCGATCGATCCACCGGCACGCCGATCCATCCACCGCCCCGCCGGCGCCGGCGCAAAGTCAGCCGCCGACGCCACCCGGCCCCCAACGGCTCAGGCGGACACCCAGCCCCGTGCCGCAGACGGGCACCCAGCCCCAGGCCGCGCGACCGCTCAGGCCGGCGCCCGGGCCCAGGCCGCCGCCTCGGGTCGCTCGCCCGCGCGCCAGGCGCGGAACTCCCTGACGGTGCGCAGCTTGTGCTCGCGCGCCAGCGCTTCGATCCGATCGCGCGGCGCGCCCGCCTGCAGCAGCTCGACGAGCTCGAGGTGCTCCTGCACCGAGTGCGGGGCGCGATCGCGCAGCGACACGAACACGGTCACGCGCACCGAGTCCAGCGCACGGTTGACGGCACGCAAGGCGTCCACGAGCGCGCCGTTGGGACAGCGCGCGCACAGCAGCTGGTGGAAGGCGCGGTTGCGCACGCCGAAGCGCAGGGCGTCGCCCTGCTCGATGGCGGCAGCCATCTCATCGGTGCGTGCGAGCAGCAGCGACAGGTCCTCCCGGCGCAGATGCGGCGCGGCGATCGCGGTCGCATAGGCCTCGAGCGACGCCAGCACGCGCATGCCCTCCTCGAAGCGCTCCGGGTCGGTCGGGGAGACCACGGCGCCCTCGCCTGGCCGCAGCACGAGCAGCCCCTCCATCTCCAGCGCACGCAGCGCCGCCAGCGCGTCGCGCTCGTCGGCTCCGAGATCGGCCGCCGCGCGCGCTGCGCTGATGCGCTCGCCCGGCGCGTAGCGGGCGCTGAGCACCAGTCCGCGCAGCGCATCGCACAAGCCCTCCGGCGGGCGCTGCGGCAGCGCGAGAGCCGAGCGTCCTGAGCCGCGCAGGGCGGTCTGAAGCGACGCGGAGCGGCGCGCACGCAGGACGGGGCGCCTCACGCTCCAAACCTGGCCGAGCCGGTCATCGGCGATCGAGATCGAGCGTCCATCTCACTGCCCCGACTGATCCTATAGCATTTTCGATACCACAAATGGCCCGATGTGTGCGCGCCAACGCGGACGGCAGCGAGCCGGTTCGCCGTTATCGTCCCACCCTGACCCGATGACCGAGACGGCTCCCCAGCCACCACAGCCGGCCCGGCCGGTCGGCGGCGCCGCCGGCGGGACGGCGGGGGACGGCGGACCGGTGAAGCGGCCGAGCACCCCGTACGGACTCCAGCGCCATCACATCGACGGGGTGGCCGTCGACAGCGTCTCCGGCAAGACGTTCGAGACGCGCAACCCGGCGACGGGCGAGCTTCTGGCCCTGGTGTCCGCGGGCGAGGCGGCCGACATCGACGCCGCCGTGGCCGCCGCGCGGCGTGAGTTCGATGAGGGGCGCTGGCCGCGAATGCCGGCCGCCGACCGAGCCAAGACGCTGCGCTCGATCGCCGCCGCCATCCGCGCGCGGGCCGCGGAGTTCATCGAGCGCGAGGTCGACGACATCGGGATGCCGGTCTCGCAGATGCGCGGGCTCGCGGCCAGAGCGGCCGAGAACTTCGACTACTACGCAGGCGTGGTGACCGAGCTGCACGGCCGCTCGTTCCAGGTCGGCGACCAGTTCATCAACTACACGATCCGAAAGCCGGTCGGGGTCGCCGGTCTGATCATGCCGTGGAACGCGCCGCTGATGCTCTCCACATGGCGGATCGCGCCGGCGCTGGCGGCCGGCAACACGGTGGTGCTCAAGCCCGCCGAGTGGTCGCCGCTGACGGCCACGCTGCTGGCGGAGGTGCTGCTGGAGGCGGGACTGCCGGCAGGCGCGTTCAACGTGGTCCACGGGTTCGGGGAGACCGCGGGCGCCGCGCTGTCGCGCCACCCGGACGTGAACCTGATCTGCTTCACCGGGGAGACCGCGACAGGCCGGCTGATCATCGCCGCCGGCGCGCCGACGCTCAAGCGCGCCTCCGTGGAGCTCGGCGGCAAGTCCCCGGTCGTGGTCTTCGAGGACGCCGACCCGCAGCTGTGCGTGGACGCCGCCGTCGCGCAGATCTTCACGATGAACGGCCAGCGCTGCACCGCTGGCTCCAGGCTGCTGGTGGCGGACGAGCTGTATGAGCGGATCGTCTGCGAGGTGGCCCGGCGGGCCCGCGCGATCCGCGTGGGAGACCCGCGCGACCCGAGCACGGAGCTGGGCCCGCTGATCCATCCCGACCACCTGCGGCGGGTGCTCGGCTACATCCAATCGGCCCGCGATCAGGGTGCCCGCGTGCTCGCCGGCGGCGGGCGCCCAGCCAGCCTGCCGGGGCAGCTGGAGCGCGGGAGCTTCCTCGAGGCGACGGTGATCGCGGACGTCGACGAGACGATGAAGGTCTTCAGAGAGGAGATCTTCGGCCCGGTGCTGGTCGCGATGCCCTTCCGGGACGAGGCGGAGGCGGTCAGGCTCGCCAATGCGACCGAGTACGGTCTCGCCGCCTATGTGTGGACCAACGACATCCGCCGCGCGCACCGGGTCGCGCACGCGATCGACACGGGGATGTGCTGGATCAACTCCCAGAACGTGCGCGACCTGCGCACGCCGTTCGGGGGGGTCAAGGCAAGCGGCATCGGCCGCGAGGGCGGCGACTACGCGTTCGACTTCTACTGCGACACCGAGATCGTCCATGTCGCCCTGGGCTCGCACCACATCCCCCGGCTCGGGCTGGGTGACGGACCGTGACCGAGGGTGACTCGGGCGCTCGGCGGCTCGCGTGCACGCCGCCGGCGGCCGTGCCGTTTGACATCGTGCGCGCGGCGTTCGTCGAGCTGAGCGTCACAGACCTGGCGGCCGCGGAGCGGTTCTACTGCGAGCTTCTGGGGATGATCGTCTCGGCACGCACCGCTGACGCGGTCTATCTGCGCGGCTGGGAGGAGCGCCAGCACCATTCGCTGATCCTGCGCCGCGGCCGCCGGCCGGCGGCCGCGCGGCTTGGCTTTCGGGTGCGCTCGGCCGCCGACCTCGAGGCGCTGGCCGAGCACCTTGCGCGCATGAGCCTCACCACCCGCTGGCGCGACGCGCGAGCCGACCCCGGGATGGGGCGCTCGCTGTCGGCCTGGGACCCATGGGGCTGGCCGCTTGAGTTCGTCTTTGAGCTCGAACAGGTGCAGCCCAGCCACCAGCGATACGACCTCCAGCGCGGCGCGCCGCTGCTGCGCCTTGACCATCTGAACCTGCACGCGCCGCAGGTCGAGGAGTCGCTGCGCTTCTGGCTGGGGCTCGGATTCCGCTGCACCGAGTACATCTCCACCGACGATCCCGGCGAGCTTGAGCGGATCACCGGCGCGTGGCTCGCGCGCAAGCAGACGGTCCACGACGTGGCGCTGACCGCGGGCACCGGACCGCGGCTGCATCACTTCGCCTACTGGATCGCCGAGCCGGCCGGCGTGCTTCGCGCCTGCGACCAGCTGGCCGCCGCGCGTCATTCGGACGCGATCGAGCGCGGTCCGGGCCGCCACGGCGTCTCAAACGCGTTCTTCGTTTACCTGCGCGACCCCGACGGCCATCGGATCGAGCTGTACTCCTGCGACTACTACACCGGCGACCCCGACCACCGGCCGCTTCGCTGGTCGGTGAACGATCCGCGCTGCCGGTCCTTCTGGGGCGCGCGCGCTCCGGACCGCTGGTATGACGAGTCAAGCCCGGTGCTGGGGCCCGACGGCGAGCCGGTCCCGACGCGACCCGCCGGGGTCGACGAGCGAGACCAGCGCACCGAGGTGTTCGCCTGATGGGCGCCGGCGGGGCCCCCGGCCCATCACGGCGGGGCGCTCGCCCGCTGAGATCCGGCGACCGGCAGCCGCTGCCAGACGGGCTGACCGCCTCCAAGGTGATCGCCGTGCACCTGAACTACGCCAGCCGAGCGGCCCAGCGCGGGCGCACCCCGACCGAGCCGTCCTACTTCCTCAAGCCACCCTCGTCGCTGTCGCCGGGAGGGGCGGTGGTGCGCCCGCGAGGCGCGCAGCTGCTCGCCTTCGAGGGCGAGATCGCGCTGATCGTCTCGCGGCGCGCGCGGCACGTGACGCTCGAGCGCGCGGCCGAGCACATCGGCCACTACGCCGCGGCCAACGACTTCGGCGCGCACGACTTCCGCTGGGCGGATCGAGGCTCAAACCTGCTCTCAAAGGGCCAGGACGGCTACACGCCGCTCGGACCGGCGATCCCCGCCGCAGGGATCGACCCCACCCGGCTCACGCTGACCACCACGGTGAACGGCGAGCTTCGCCAGCGGGGCAGCGGCGAGGAGCTGCTCTTCGGCTTCGCGCGGCTGGTCGCCGACCTCAGCCGCTTCATGACGCTCGAGCCGGGCGACGTGATCCTCACCGGGACCCCGGCCGGCGCCGGCGTCGTGGGGCCGGGAGACGTGGTGGAGGTGACCGTGGAGGCCGGCCCGCAGAGGTCGGGGTCGAGCGGGGCCTCGGATCCGGCGGCCGCGGCCGCCGCGCGGGGGCGCCGGGCCGCGGGCCGGGCGGCACCGGCCATCTCTCGCGTGACCAGCACGATCGTCGAGGCCGAGCGCGAGCTCGCGCCCTACGGAGCGATGCCGCGCGCCACAGCCGAGGCCCGCGCCCACGCCACCGGCGTCAATGGCCCGCGGCCGGCGCAGCTGAGCGACGCCGCGCTGCGGGCGCTGCGCCGTGTGTCGACCGCAACGCTCACCGTGCAGCTGGCCCGGCGCGGGATCCAGACGACGTTCTTGTCCGGGCTTCGACCCACCCGGCCGGACCTCAGGATGGTCGGCTACGCGCGGACCCTGCGCTACGTGGCGGTGCGCGCGGACGTGCGCGAGTCCATCCGCGGCGCAGCCGACGCGCAGAAGCGGATCGTAGAGTCGATCTCCCCTCTGGACGTGCTGGTGATGGAGGCGCGCGGCGTGGAGAGCGCCGGCACGATCGGCGACATCCTCGCCGCGCGGGTGCTGGCTCGGGGCGGAGCCGGAATCGTGACCGACGGCGCCGTGCGCGACACGCCGGGCGTCGCCGAGCTGCCGATCCCCACCTACATGCGCGCCGCCAACGCGGCCTCGCTGTGGAGCGCGCACATCCCGATGGACGTCGACGTCCCGGTCACCTGCGCGGGGGTGCTCGTCATGCCCGGCGACGTGATCGTCGGCGATGCCGAGGGCGCCCTGGTGCTGCCGGCGGCGCTCGCCGAGGAGGTCGCGCACGACGCGCTCGAGGTCGAGCGAAGGGAGGCCTTCGCGCTCGAGCGCGTTCGCGCGGGGGAGCCGATCGCCGGCCTTTACCCGCTGTCGGATGAACGGCGCGAGGACTACGAGCGGTGGCTCGCCGAGCGAGCCGGAGAGGAGGGAACGTGAGCGGGAGGTTCGCGGCCGACACAGACGCGATCCGGGGTGCGATCACGCCGCTGGTGACCCCGTTCGACGAGCACGGACAACCTGACCTTGACGCGATCGGGCCGCTGGTCGACTGGCAGCTCGCGCGGGGCACGCACGGGATCTCGGTCGGCGGCTCGACCGGGGAGCCGACCTCGCAGACGGTGGATGAGCGGATCGCGGTCATGCGCGCGGCGGCGGAGGCGATCGCCGACCGGGCTCCGTTTCTGCCCGGCACGGGCACGGCGCTGATGTCCGAGACGCTCGAGCTCACCGCCGAGGCCGAGCGGCTCGGCGCCGCCGCCGCCCTGGTCGTCACGCCCTACTACGGGCGGGCGCAGCAGGAGGGGCTCTACCGCTGGTACGCGCGCGTGGCCGATGAGTTCCCCTCGCTGCCGATCATCGTCTACAACGTCCCGGTCCGAGCCGCGGTGCAGATCGAGCCGCAGACCGTGGCGCGCCTGCGCCGCGCGCACCCGAACATCGTCGGGATCAAGGAGACCACGAGGGACTTCGAGCACGTCTCCCACGTGCTGAATCTGGCCGGCTCGGACTTCATCGCGCTGTCGGGGATCGAGCTTTTGTGCTACCCGATGCTGTGCCTGGGTGGTCGCGGCCACCTCAGCTGCGTGGGCAACTTCGCCCCCGAGCCGGTGGCGCAGCTGTATGAGGCGTTTGCGGCCGGCGACCACGCGCGCGCCCGGGCGCTGCACTACGACCTGCATCCGCTGGTCGAGGCGGCGTTTGCGGAGACCAACCCGGTCCCGGTGAAGTGGGTGATGCGCGAGCTGGGGCTGCTGGGCTGCGATCTTGCACGCGAGCCGCTTGCCCCGCTCAGCGACGCGGGGCGCGAGCGGGTGCGCGAGCTCCTGGCCTCAAGCCCGCACGTGCAGCTGCCCGCATCCGTGGGCTGAGCGGCCACCGAGGACGCAGGTCGCTGGGACGCAGGCCGCCGGCACGCAGGCCGCTGGGACGCAGGCCGCCGGCACGCAGGCCGCCGGCACGCAGGCCGCTGGCACGAGGCGACTGGACGCAGGCCGCTGGGACAGGGGCGGCTGGACGCGGGGGGCCGGGACGCGCAGAGCGCCCACCCGCACACGCGGGCGAGCGCGCCCATGCGCGGGCGCCAGGGCGAGCCGGGTCACAGGCGTCTGGCGATCTCCTGGGCGCAGTCGATCACGGCCTGAGCCATCGCCGCCTCGTCGCGCTGTCCCACCCAGACGGCGCTGACCGCGGCACCGGGCTCGCCCGCCCCCGCGCTGACCGGCGCTGCCACGCCCGTGGCCCCGGGCAGCAGCTCTCCGTGCGAGCGCGCCCAGCCGCGAGCGCGCGCCGATGCCACCTCGGGGCGCTCACCGGGGCGCGCGGGCGCGCCGGCGAGGATCGCGATCCCGGAGGCGGCGACGGATACGGGATGTCGCAGCCCGGGTCGGTAGGTTATGTGCAGGTCGGCGTGGCGGGGCGAGCGCACGTCCAGCACCACCGCGGCGTCCTCGCCGTCGCGCACGGTCAGCGCGGCGGTCGCGCCGAGCCGATCGGCCAGCTCCTGCAGCAGCGGGCCCGCCACCTCACGCAGGCGCGGCTGAACCCGGCTGGCGAGCTCCACGATCCCGGTGCCGAGTTGGTAGCGGTCGCCGACACGGCGGACGAGCCGGTGCTCCAGATGCGGCGCCAGAAGCCTGTAGACGCCCGGTCGATGCGTGCCCAGCGCGCCCGCCAGCTCCGAGACGGTCAGTCCCTCCGGGTGCTCGGACAGGACGCGCAGGAGCGCCAGGCCGCGAGCGAGGGTCAGCGAGCCTGACATCGGCGGCGGAGCCTCGCCGGCGCTTGATCCGATCTTCGGCATCGGCAACAGTGTACACTATTTGTACGTCTCGTACGAAGTGTGTGCTATAACTGTCTCGTCCGAGATCCGAGGAGGAGCGAGAGAGCGATGGGAGCGCGTAACGGCAGCGAGTACATCGAGCGCCTGGCGGCCTCACGACCGACCGTCCAGATCCACGGCGAGACGGTCAGCGAGGGCATCCCCGATCACCCCGCGTTTCGCAACGTGGTGCGCACATACGCGCGGCTGTACGACATGCAGCACGATCCAAAGCTGCGCGACCTGCTGACCTACGAGTCACCCAGCAGCGGCGAGCGGGTCGGGACCTCGTTCATGGTCCCGCGCACGCGCGAGGATCTCGAGCGCCGCCGCGCGATGATGGCCATCTGGGCTCGCGAGAGCCACGGCATGCTCGGGCGCACGGGCGACTACCTGAACTCGTGCCTGATGGCGCTCAGCGAGGCCGGCGACTGGTTTGCACAGGCCGACGCGGCCTTTGCCGAGAACGTCAGGCGCTACTACGAGCTGGTGCGTGAGCAGGACCTGCTGCTCACCCACACGCTGATCCCGCCGCAGGCCAACCGCTCGGTCAGCGGCGCCCAGCAGCAGGGGGGCGCGCTGGCCGCGCGCATCGTGTCAGAGGACGACTCGGGGATCGTCGTGCGCGGGGCGCGCCTGCTGGCCACGATCGGGCCGACGGCCGACGAGCTGCTGGTGTTCCCCTCCACCGTGCTTCGCGGCCGGCCCGAGGACGCGCCGTACTCGTTCGCGTTCGCGATCCCCTGCGACGCTCCGGGCCTTCGCTTCCTGTGCCGCGAGTCCGCGGATCACGGGCGCAGCCACTTCGATCATCCGCTTGCATCGCGCTTTGAGGAGATGGACGCGATCGTGATCTTCGACGACGTCCACGTCCCGTTCGAGCGCTGCTTCATGCTCGGCCATCCGGAGCTTTGCAACGGCTTTTACTCGGAGACCACGGCGGTGCACCACATGACCCACCAGGTCACCGCGCGCACCACCGTCAAGACCGAGTTCATGCTGGGGCTGATCACGCTGCTGTGCGAGGCGATCGGGATCGACCAGTTCCAGCACGTGCAGGAGAACATCGCCGAGACGATCATCGCGCTGGAGCAGCTGCGCGCGTTCGTGCGAGCCGCCGAGGCCGACGCCGCACCGAACGCGTTCGGCGTGATGACGCCCCGCTGGGAGCCGCTCAACGCCGCGCGCAACTGGTACCCCAGGCTCTACCAGCGCTTCCCGGAGATCCTGCGAAAGCTCGGCGCCTCGGGCCTGATGGCCCTGCCTACGGAGGCCGACGTCAACGGGCCGGCGCGCGCGGACGTCGAGGCCTACCTTCAGTCGGCGACGCTCTCCGGCCCCGAGCGGGTGCGACTGTTCCGCCTGGTGTGGGACAGCTGCATCTCCGCGTTCGCCGGGCGCCAGGCGCTGTATGAGTACTACTTCTTCGGCGACCCCGTGCGGATGGCGTCCGCACTGGTCTCAAGCTATGACCGCGCGCCCTACCGCGAGCGCGTGCGCGAGTTCCTGGCGCAGGCTGACGAGCGCGCCGGGGAGCGCGCTGCGGCCGCGGTCCAGGCCGCGCTGTAGCCTGAGCGGCGGAGCGGACCGATGAGCGGCCGACCGCGCGCCCTGCCGCAGCCGGACGAGTCGCAGCTGCAGGCGCTGCTGCGCTCCTGCCTCGGCCGCTTTGCGACCGGCGTGGCGGTCGTGACCTTCCAGGCCGACGACGGCCCGCACGGGTTCACGGTCAACTCGTTCACATCGGTGTCGCTTCGCCCCCCGCTGGTGCTCGTCTGCGTCGCGCGCGCCGCTCGCTCCCACGATCGGCTCGCGGGCCGGCCGTTCTGCGTCAACGTCCTGGGCGCCGAGCAGGAGCCGCTGGCGCGCGCGTTCGCCGGCGCGGGCGGCGCGCAGGCCGGCTTTGAGAGCGACGAGCTGGCGCCGCGGCTGCCCGGCTCGCTCGCGCACCTCAGCTGCCGTCCGTGGCGCTCCTACGACGGCGGCGACCACACGCTGTACCTGGGCGAGGTGGCGGACTTCGACTACAGGAGCGGGGAGGCGCTGGGGTACCTCGGCGGCCGCTTCATCGCGATCGCCGAGCCGGAGCTGGGCCTTGAGCACCTGCTCTAGCGCCTGCCGGCGGAGCCCAGCAAGGCCGCCTCAGGCTCCCAGCGCCGCCTCGCTGAGCGCCAGCTCGCCGCCGCGGAGGGCGGCCGCGAGCGCCGTCAGCTCGGCCGCCAGCGAGCGGTCCTCCTCCAGCCGCGGCACGCGCTCGCGCACGAGCTCGATCGCGCGCTCCAGCGGCGGCGTGCTCTGAAGCGGGCGGTGGAACTCCACCCCCTGGGCGGCGCACACCAGCTCGGTGGCGATCACCTGCGAGGCGTGCTCCACGACGGTCCTGGCCTTCAGCGCCGCCAGGGCGCCCATCGAGTTGTAGTCCTCCTGGCCGGCTGAGGTGGGGATCGAGCCGGCGCCGGCCGGGTGGGAGAGCACCTGGCACTCGTTGACCAGCGCGGCGGCCGCGTACTGGGCGATCATCAGGCCCGACGACAGTCCCGGATGGGCGGTCAGGAACGCCGGCAGCCCGGCGTAGCCCGGCGACAGCAGCGCGTAAGTGCGCCGCTCGGAGAACGAGGCCAGCTCGCAGACGGCGAGCGCCAGGTGGTCCAGCGGCAGCGAGAGCGGCTGGCCGTGGAAGTTGCCGCCGGGCAGGATCTCGCCGCTGTCTGGCAGCACGATCGGGTTGTCGGTGACCGCCTCAAGCTCGCGCTCCAGCGCCACGCGCACGTACTGGAGCGCGTCGGCAACCGCGCCGATCACCTGCGGAGCGCAGCGCAGCGTGTACGGGTCCTGCACGCGGCCGCAGTTGGCGTGCGAGGCGACGATGGCGCTCTTGGCAAGCAGCGCGTCCAGCCGCGCGGCGACGCGGCGCTGCCCCGGATGGGGGCGAAGCCTGTGCAGCCGGGCGTCGAACGGGACGATCGAGCCCTTGAACGCCTCCAGCGACAGCGCGGCGGCCACGACGGCGGCATCGAGCAGGCGTTCGGCCTCGCACACCGCCAGGCAGCCGGCGGACGCCATCAGGTGCGTGCCGTTGATCAGCGCAAGGCCCTCCTTGGCCTCCAGCGCCACGGGCTCAAGCCCGGCCCGAGCCAGCGCCGCCGCACCCGGCAGGCGCTCGCCCGCGACGTCGGCCTCGCCCTCCCCGATCAGCACGAGCGCAAGATGGGCCAGCGGCGCCAGGTCGCCGGAGGAGCCAACCGACCCGCGACTCGGTATCACGGGAGTGACGCCTCTCTCAAGCAGCGCGCCGATCAGCTCGACCAGACCCACCCGGACACCCGAGTGCCCGCGGGCGAGCGAGGCGCGCAGCAACGCGAGCATCCCACGCACCACATCGGCCGGCAGTGGCGGGCCAGAGCCGACGGCGTGCGAGCGCAGCAGGTTGACCTGCAGCCTCGCGGTGTCCGCCTCCGGGATCCTCACGTTCGCCAGGCTGCCGAACCCGGTCGAGACGCCGTAGACGGGCTGCCCCGAGCCAAGCGCCCGCTCGACCGCCGCCCTCGCCCTGCGCATGCGCGCCAGCTCATCCTCGCTCAGCGGCGGCGGCGGCGCCCCGCGGGCGATCGCCTCAAGCTCCGTCAGCGAGGCCACTGCAGTCTGCGGGCGGCTGGACGATACGGCGCATCCCGTGGATGACAGCACGCGCGCGATCCGAGCGCGATCAGGCCCGACCGCACGCGCGATCCGAGCGCGATCAGGCCCGACCGCGCCCGCGATCAGGCTCGACCGCGCCGGGCGCGGCGCTGGCGCTATCGGGCAGCCGCACGCAAAGAACGGTCTCGACGATCAGATACGATCCGGCCATTCGATCCGAGAACGGCAAGCCGGCCAGCAAGCAGGAGCTCGTCTACGCCCAGATTCGCGAGCGCATCCTGAGCGGCGCCTACGGACCGGGCTACAGGCTGGTGATCGACCGGCTCGCTGCCGAGCTGGGGGTCAGCGCGCTGCCGGTGCGCGAGGCGGTGCGCAGGCTGGAGGCCGAGGGGCTCGTCGTCTTCCGGCCCAACGCGGGCGCGCAGGTGACGCCCGCGGACCCGTCGCTGTTTGAGGAGACCATGATCGTGCTCGCCGTGCTCGAGGGGTTCGCGACCGCCCAGGTGGCCGCCAGCCCCCCGGACGGGCTGCTGGAGGGGCTGCGCGCCGATACCGAGGAGATGGTCCGCTGCATGCAGACCCTGGACGTGCTCGGCTTCGGCCGCGCGAACGCGCGCTTTCACCGCCGCATCCACGAGGCCTGCGGCAACCCGGCGCTGTCGGAGCTGCTCGACGGGATCGGCCGGCGGCTGGACGCGATCCGCCGCACGGTGTTCACCCACATCCCCTACCGCGGGCTCTCCTCGATCGAGGACCACCGCCGGCTGATCGAGCTGATCGAGCGCCGTGCCCCCGACGCGGAGATCGAGGCCGAAGCCAGAGCCCACAAGCTGCGCACCGTCGAGGCGTTCAGGCAGTGGCGGGCCGCGCACGACGGCGCCAACGCGGACGCCCCGGCAGCCGAACGCACCGAGTTGGACGGGCGCGTGCGCCCACCGCGCGACACCGGCGCAAACGCAGCGCGCCGCAGGGGTAAAGGCGCGAGCCGCGGCGGCGCGCGCGCGCCGGGCGCCTCAGGATGACGCTCACCGTCGCGCAGGTGCTGGAGCTGGACGTGCTGCGCCGCGCGGACGCCGTGCTGCTCGCCGGCGAGGCCGGCCTCGGGCGGCCGGTGCGCTGGGTGCACGTGGGCGAGCTGCCGGACATGGGCCATCTGCTCAAAGGCGGCGAGCTGCTGCTCACCACGGGGATGGGCATCGGCGACCGCCCCGAGCAGCAGCGGCGGTTCGTGCGCGAGCTGGTGCGCGCCGGCTGCGCGGGCCTGGTGATCGAGCTTCTGCGCTCATTCCGCCGGGCCCCCCGGGCCGTTGTCGAGGAGGCGGATCGGCTGGGGCTCCCGCTGGTGGGGCTCGGACGGGAGGCGCGCTTTGTCGAGATCACCGAGCAGGTGCACAGCGCGATCATCAACGGGCAGTACGCGCTGCTCGTCAAGGCCGACGCGATCGCACGGGAGTTCACGGGCCTGGCGCTCGGGGGCGGCCGCCTGAAGCCGATCCTGACGCGGCTGGCGGGGGTGGTCTCAAACCCGGTGGTGCTCGAGGACGGGGCGCATCAGGTGATCGAATGCGCCCCCCTCGGCGGCGACGTCGGCGAGCTGCTCGAGGCCTGGGAGCGTCACTCGCGCGCCGGCCATGCTTCGCGCGGCGACGGTGTGCAGATCGTCGAGGGCAACCCGGGCTGCGCATGGACGCAGCTCACGCTGCGCGGCGAGCGGTGGGGCAGGCTGCACGTGATCGCCCAGCGCCGCGCGCTGGATGAGATCGACCGCCTGGCACTCGACCGAGCCGCGGCCGCGGTGGCGATCGCGCTGCTGTCCGAGCGGGAGCTCGACAGCGCCGCCGACCACGCGCGCAGCGCCCTGATCGCGGATGCCGCCGGTGGCGAGCTGGCGACGCGCGACGAGTTCCTGCGCCGCGCGCGGGCGCTGGGCTCGGACCTGGGCGCGCGTCGCCTCGGTGCGATCGCTCTGCGGGGGGCGCCGACGGACGACCAGGAGCTCACCGAGCCCTGTCCGGTGGTCCGCAGGCGCTTTGAGCGCGCCGCGCTGCGCTTGGCGCGCGAGACGATCTGCGAGCGCCGCTGGCCCGCCGTGGTGGCAGCCCACGGAGGATGCGTGTTCGTGGTGGCGGGCCTGAGCGATCCCGGCCGCAGCGACTGCGAGCTCGCGCGGATGGCCGAGGAGATCTGCGCCCGGTGCCAGGCAGGCTCGCCCGGCCTGCGCCCGGCCGCCGGGGTGAGCGCCGAGCGCGTGCCCGGGTCGGTCTCGATGCTGCTCGAGCAGGCCGACGAGGCGCTGGCGTGCGCCGTCGACCGCGGCGGCGGCGTGCAGCGCTACTCGGATCTGGGCGTCCACCACCTGCTTTTGCGGCTGCGCGAGGGGCCGGAGCTGGCCGGCTTCGTCGAGGGTGAGCTTGCTCCCCTGCTGACCCATGACGCCGGCGGGCGCCCACCGCTGCTGCCGACGCTGCGGGTCTACCTCGCCTGCGACCGCAACAAGTCCAGGGCCGCACGTGAGCTGTTCGTCGAGCGCCGCACGCTGCACCGGCGACTGCGACGGATCTCCGAGCTGCTGGACGCCCGCGAGGAGGATCACGAGCGCTGGCTGCGCATCGAACTGGCGGTGCACGGCCTGGACGTCCTGCGCGAGCGCGCGCCGGCGAGCTGAGGCGCGGCCCGCACGGAGCACCGTCGCCGTCGCCGCAGCTGTCCCGCGCCGGTCAGCGCTGACCCTCGCCGCCAAGCACCGGCACGGAGCACCGTCGCGGTCGCCGCAGTGTCCCAGCCTGCGGCGGCGGGCGGCCGCGCGGGTCTCACCCTGACGCTTGCGGCGTCGTGCAGACGCGGCTTGGCTGTGTGCCACAGCGACCGGAGAGGAGCGCATGCCACAGGCAACCGGCGGCGGCACCGCCACCGCGCACAGCTCAGCATCCCAGCACCACCGAGGCTACGTGCCGCTGGCCCGGGTGCTCCATCTGGTGGGCACGATCGCGATCGTCGTCTCCGCCGTGACCCCGGCGGCGTCCGTGTTCATCATCGCGCCGGTGGCTTTCACCACGATCGGGACGGGCACGTTCTGGGCGTTCGTGCTCGCCGCCGTGATCGGCGTCGGCGTGGCGTTCTCCTACAGCGAGCTGGGCGCAGCGTTCCCGATCGCCGGCGGGGACTATGCGATCGTCGCGCGCGTGCTCGGCCGGGAGCTGGGGTTCCTCTCGCTCGTGCTGTGGATCACCCTGGCGGTGTTCATCCCCAGCTCGATCGCGCTGGGCATCGGCACCTACCTGTCGGTCATCTGGAGCGCGAACGCGAACCTGCTCGGCGCGGGCGTGATGCTGATCGCGACCGCGATCGCGGTGCTCAACATCCGCACGAACGCCCGCATCACCGGCGTGTTCCTGGCGATCGAGCTGCTCGCCCTGCTGGTGGTGACCGTGCTCGGGTTCGCCAACGCGCACAACCCGCTGTCGGCGCTGACCTCCCCGCATCTGTTCCCGGCCCACGGAGCCACCAGCGCCGCCTCGTTTGGCGTGATCCTCTCCGGCGTGGCGATCGCGATCTTCTCCTACAACGGCTACGGCGCCGCGATCAACTTCTCCGAGGAGATCACCGGGCACCGCAGCGGGATCGCCAAGGCGGTGCTCTGGTCGCTGCTGATCACCGTCGCGGCCGAGCTGATCCCGATCGTCGCGACGCTGGTGGGAGCACCGTCGCTTCGCGCGCTGTCGACCTCGTCGGCGCCGATGACCTACCTGCTGCTGTCGCTCTCCGGCAAGACCCTGAACACGATCGTCAGCCTCGGGATCTCGCTGGCGATCCTCAATGCGACGCTGGCGATCATCCTCGAGCTGGCGCGCATCGTGTTCAGCGCAGCGCGTGACCGCGCGTTCCCGGGACCGCTCAACGACGCCCTCGCGCACGTGCACCCGCGGCTGAAGACCCCGTGGATCGCGACCCTCGTGGTGGGGATAGCCGGCACCGTGCTGACCGCGCTGTCGAGCATCGCGGCGCTGGTCACCTTCGTGGGGGTGGTGCTGACGATCAACTACGGCGCGATCGCGCTGTGCGCGATCGTGGATCGCGTCCGCGCGCCCGGTCGCGAGCGGCCCTACCGGATGCCGCTTTGGCCGCTGTGGCCGCTGATCGCGCTCGCGGGCACGATCGTGGTGTTCACCAAGCAGACCGGGCATGACGAGGGGATCGTCGGGATGATCCTCGGCGGCGCCGTGCTCTACTACGCGCTCGTGCTCTGGCCGCTGCGCAAGACCCACTGGATCCTCCACGACCCCGCACAGGATGAGGCGGCGGCGAGGACCGGCGCAGCGCACGCCACGCCCGGGACGCAGGCGACGGACCGGGCGCAGCCGCAGGCCGTGCCGGCGGCGGACACCGCCGAGGATCGGTGATGCGAGCCCGCGAGGCGGGGATCGTCGTCGGCGCGGGCGCGCCCGGCCCGCACAACGCGATCACCGACATAGCCGGCGTTCGCGTCGGGCACGCGACGCTGATCGAGGGCGATGGCCCGCTGCGCGTCGGCGAGGGCCCGGTGCGCACCGGGGTGACGGTGATCGTGCCCGCCGACGGGATCTGGGACCGGCCGCTGTTCTGCGGCTGCCACACGCTCAACGGCAACGGCGAGCTGACCGGGCTTGAGTGGGTGCGGGAGTCAGGCATGCTGACCTCGCCGATCGCGCTGACCAACACGCACAGCGTCGGCGTGGTGCGCGATGCGCTGATCGCTCACGAGGTGGCCCAGCGCGCCGCGTCGGCCGGGCACTTCTGGGGGCTGCCGGTCGTGGGCGAGACCTGGGACGGGATGCTCAACGACACCAACGGTCTGCACGTGCGCCCAGAGCACGTGCAACAGGCGCTGGCCGCGGCACGCACCGGGCCGGTGCCCGAGGGGGGCGTGGGTGGCGGGACGGGGATGATCTGCCACGGGTTCAAGGGCGGCATCGGAACGGCCTCCCGCGTGGTCGACCCCGCCGACGGCGGCTTCACGGTGGGCGTGCTGGTGCAGGCCAACCACGGCCGTCGAGAGCGCCTGTCGATCTGCGGTGTGCCCGTGGGCCGCATGCTCGGTCCCGATCAGGTTCCGCTGCCCGAGGACCCCGCCGAGCGGGCGGGCATGGGCGTGCCGCCCCAGGGCTCGGGCTCGATCATCGCGATCGTGGCCACAGACGCACCGCTTCTGCCCCAGCAGTGCCGCCGCCTGGCGCAACGCGCCGGGCTTGGCATCGCGCGCACCGGCGGGGTGGGCGAGCACACCAGCGGCGACATCTTCCTGTGCTTTGCGACCGGCAACCGCGGCATGGTCCCAGGGGAGCTCGGCGCGCAGGGGCCGCTGACCGTGCCGCTGTCGATGCTCTCAGACGCCCACATCACCGCCCTCTTCGACGCCGTCGTGGAGGCGACCGAGGAGGCGATCGTCAACGCCCTGAGCGCCGCACGCACGATGGTCGGGCGCGACGGGGTGACCGCGCACGCGATGCCGCTCGAGCGGGTCGCGGCACTGCTGCACGGCAGCTGAGCGGGCATCGGGCGCCGCAGCCCCGTCAGGCGGCGGCAGCCCCCGTCAGGCGGCGGCAGCCCCCATCAGGCGGCCGCAGCCCCTTCAGGCGGCCGCAGCCCCATCAGGCGGCCGCACCCCCGTCAGGCGGCCGCGACCGCAAAGGTCGCGGACCGCCTGCGGGACCAACTCGCGACCAGACCGGCACTGACCCGAGCGCGGTTGGGCTCTACGGTGCGCTCCGATGCCGGCCCGTCCCGGGCCGGACGGACGAAGGCCGGCCGGGCCCGAGGGTGCAACGGCGCCTGCGTCCCGGAAATCGAACGGGAGGTGGCCTTGAGACGGATGCTGGCCCATCACAGCGCCCCCGCGATCGCGATCGTGGCAATCGCCCTGGCGGTCGCGGCCACCGGCGCCGCGTACGCCGCCGCGCGCGGTGGCGCGCACGACGCGGCTCGCGCTGGCACGATCACGGTGTGCGTGCGCCACAGCGGCGGCGCGCTCTATCAGGCGCGGAGGTGCGCCAGGCACGACCGGAGGCTGAGCTGGGGCATCCAGGGCCCTCAGGGCGAGCCCGGTCCGCAGGGGCCCGCCGGCAGCAACGGAACAAACGGGATCAACGGCACCAACGGCACCAACGGCCTCAACGGGGCTGTGGCCGGGTATTCGGCAACCCAGCCCGGCAACGTCGACTTCACCGGGGCGGCGTCGAAGACGATCCTTGCGCTGTCGCTGCCGGCGGGCAGCTTCATCGTGCAGGCAAAGACGGCGCCGAGCGCCGCGGCGACCAGCTCCGGCTACTTCAACGACACCTGCACGCTGTCGGACGGGTCCTCCACCGATGTCGCTCAGGTGAGCACGCCGCTGACCTTGGAGGCGTTCTTCTACGTCGCCGACCAGGTCGCATCGATGGAGATCCCGGTCACCTCGGCGACGGCCAGCACGGTCACTCTCGCCTGCAGCGACATCGCCCACAGCGGAAGCTCGTTCTCGACCGGAGCCGCCGACTCGGTGATCACCGCCGTTCAGACGAGCGCCAACCACTGAGGTCCGCCTGCCGGCGCGGGGCGCCCGGCGGGCGCAGCCACCCGCATGCGCCATCTGCCGCGCGAGGCCCGGCGGGCGCATCCACCCGCCTGCGCATCGGCCGCGCAAGGCCCGGCGGGCGCATCCACTCGCCTGCGCCATCGGCCGCGCGAGGCCCGGCGGGCGCGCAGCGCTCGCCGGGCGCTCCCGTCACCGCCCCTGAAGCCCGGCGGGCAGACGGTCCCCGTCGCCGGACAGCTCGTAGTAGTCGCCGCGATCGGCGGTGTGAATCTGCGCGACGGTGCGCAGCCCGGTCGGAGGGTCGAGGGTCCCGGCCGAGATCGAGATCGTGTCCCTGCCCGCGGCGCGCCAGAAGAGGCTTGAGCCGCACACCGAGCAGAAGCCGCGGCTGCGCTCGTCGGCGTCATACCAGCGCAGCGTCCGGTCCTCGTCAAGGCGGAGGTCGGCAGCGGCGCAGGCGGTGTAGGCCGCAACATGGCCGTGCGTCCTGCGACAGCGACCGCAGTGGCAGAGCACGACATCGCGCAGCGGCCCGCGCACGGTGTAGCGGACCCCGCCGCACAGGCAACCGCCATGATGCTCGGCCATCGCGCACTAAGGCTACGCGCCCGGCGCCGGCCATCAAGGCAAGCCGGCCGGCGACGCCATCAAGGCCACGCGGCCGCGAACCGCGCACGAGCTGCTCGACAGTACATTGGCGCCGATGCGACTCTCGGCGCTTCGCCCGTTCGTGGCCGACCCGATGCTCAGCACGGCGGCGCCGGCAGCCGACCTGCGGGCGCACCCGGTGCTGCAGGCGATCCTGCGCCGCCGCGACAGCGGATCGGCGCCCGGCGCACGCCGCGATGGGCTGCGGATCGCGCTTGCGATCGAGGGCGGCGGGATGCGCGGCGTGGTCTCGGCGGGGATGGCGGCCGCGATCGAGCAGCTGGGGCTGACCGACTGCTTCGATGAGGTGCACGGCGCCTCGGCGGGGGCGTTCAACGCCGCCTTCCTGCTCGCCGGGCAGGCCGCCTACCTGACCGCGCTCTACGCGCACGGCTTCGGAGACCCCGTGTTCGCGGGGCTGCGACGCGTGCTGCGCGGCGGGCCCCCATTCGATCTGGACTACGTGATCGGTGAGGTGTGGCGCCACCGGCGGCCACTGCGAACCGACCGGATCCTCGCATCGGGGATCGAGCTTCACTGCACGGCCACGGATGTGGACCGCGCCCGGCTGGTCGACCTCACCGCGCTCTCAAGCGACCGCGAGATCCGCTGCGCGCTGCGCGCCTCGGCGCGGCTGCCGTGGCTGGCGGGCCCACCGGTCGGCTTTCGCGGGATGCGGCTGCTCGATGCCACGCTGGCCGAGGCCATCCCGGTGTCCGTGCCGCTGCGGCAGGCCACGCATGTGCTGGTTCTGCAGACCCGGCCGCACGGCGTGCGCCACAGACCACTGTCGGGCCCCGTGGCGCGGCTCACCGATCGCTACCTGCGCTCCTTCAACCCGCAGCTGGTGGCGCTGCGGCGGACGCGCTCGGAGCGCTACGACGCGCTGGCCGCACAGCTGTCGGCGCGCTCGGCGGACCCGTCCGCGGCACCGGCCGTGTGCGTGATCCGCCCGCCGGCGGGCTCTCGCTCGATCGGCCAGATGGAGAACCGCCTGGCCGCGCTGCAGGCGGCCGGCGCCGTCGGGATGCGAGCCGCCTGGACGGCGTTCACCGGCTCCGATCCGGAGCTCATCGGCGCCCCGCGCGCCTACCCGCGCCACGAGCCGCCGGCGGAGGCCGAGAGCGCGAGCGCGGTCGCGGCGACCGGTGAGGCGCGACCGAGGACTGTGAAGATCCTGTAACGGTTGTCACGCGCGGGGGTACCTCCCGCGTGCCGCCGATCCGCCGCAAGCGCTCGTGGCGACGCGCAGTCGCAGACGCCGCGCGAAACGCCCCCGAGCGGGGACGGGAGCTTCGCGCCGCCGCCGCGCAGCTTGATCTGCCATGGGCGCGCTCGCTCCCGGCGCGCTTCATCCGCGAGCGCTTCATGCAGCTTGTGCTCATCCCCGTGATCGACTACTACGCGGCTCGGCGCGCGACCGGGCGCGAGCGACTTGCCTCCGTCAAGGGCCCCGTGATCCTGGTCGCCAACCACTCAAGCCACATGGACACGCCGGTGATCCTCTCGGCGCTGCCACGGCGGCTGCGCAAGCGGACCGCGGTCGCCGCCGCCGCCGACTACTTCTACCGCAACCGCCTGGTCGCGTCGCTGGTCTCGCTGCTGTTCAACACGGTCCCGATCGAGCGCCGCGGCGGCGGGCTGTCCAAGAACGGCAGCCATCTGGACAAGCTGCTGGAGCAGGGCTGGAGCCTGCTGCTGTACCCGGAGGGCACGCGCGCCCGGGCCGGGATGCCGCGTCGCGTGCGCCGCGGAGCGGCGGTGCTGGCGGCCGCGCACAACCTGACGATCGTCCCGATCCGGGTGACCGGGACCGCCGATGCGATGCCGCCCGGGCGCGTGTGGCCCAGGCGGCTGCGTCGCGGCCCGCTGCCCAGGCGCCACCGGATCGAGGTCTCCTTCGGCGAGCCGATCCCGCCGGCCGGCGATCCGGCCGCGATGATCGAGCGCGTTCAGAGCTTCTTTGACGGCGGTTCGTCCTCGGCGTCCCCCTACCGGCGGTTCGCCTCGCGCTCCTCCAGCGGCGACACGCTGAACGTGGGCGGCTGACCCCGGCGCTCGCCTCAACGGCTGGGCCGGCTGCCGCAGCCGGGGCGCTGGCAGACTCAGGGGCACCCCATGCGCAGGTACGTCGCCGCACTTGACCAGGGCACGACGAGCTCGCGGGCGATGCTGTTCGATCGCTGCGGCCGGATCGTCTCGGTCTCGCAGCGTGAGCATCGGCAGATCCAGCCCAGGCCCGGCTGGGTCGAGCACGACCCGCGCGAGATCTGGGCCCGCTGCACCGAGGTGCTCGACGAGGCGATGCAGCGCGCCGGCGCGTCGCCCAAGGACGTCGCGGCGCTGGGGATCGCCAACCAGCGCGAGACGGCGGTCGTCTGGGACGCGGTAACCGGGGAGCCGCTTTGCAACGCGATCGTCTGGCAGGACACCCGCACCGACAGGCTGGTGTCGGAGCTGGCCGCAGACGGCGGGCGCGACCGCTTCCGCGAGCGGGTGGGGCTGCCGCTTGCCACCTACTTCTCGGCCCCCAAGGTGCGCTGGATCCTGGACAACGTGAGCGGCGCCCGCGAGCGGGCGCAGGCCGGCGAGCTGCTGTTCGGCACGATCGACACCTGGTGCATCTGGAACCTGACGGGCGGCGCCGACGGCGGGCTGCACATCACGGATGCCACCAACGCCAGCCGCACGATGCTGATGGACCTTCGGAGCCTGCGCTGGGACGCAGATATCTGCGCTGCGATCGGTGTTCCGGCCTCGATGCTGCCGGAGATCAGGCCCTCGAGCGCCGTCTACGGCGAGGTGCGAACGGGCGGCCTTGCCGGCGTCCCGCTGGCTGGAGACCTCGGCGACCAGCAGGCCGCGATGCTCGGCCAGACCTGCCTTGAGGCCGGCGAGGCCAAGAGCACCTACGGGACGGGGAACTTCCTGCTGCTCAACACGGGCACAGAGCCGGTGCGGTCGACCTGCGGTCTGCTGAGCACCGTCTGCCACGTGCTCGGCGACCGGCCTCCCGTCTATGCGCTCGAGGGCTCGGTCGCGGTCACCGGCGCGCTCGTGCAGTGGCTGCGGGACAACCTGGGACTGATCCGCAGCGCGGCCGAGGTCGAGCAGCTGGCCGCGTCGGTGCACGACAACGGCGGCCTGTACATCGTGCCGGCGTTCTCTGGGCTGTTTGCCCCCCACTGGCGGCCCGATGCGCGCGGGGTGTTCGCGGGCCTGACGCGCTACATCAACGCCGGCCACGTGGCGCGCGCGGCGCTCGAGGCGACCGCCTTTCAGACGCGCGAGGTGGTGGAGGCGATGCGCGCCGACTCAGGCGTGGCGCTGACCGAGCTCAGAGTCGACGGCGGCATGGTCTGCAACGAGCTGCTGATGCAGTTTCAGGCCGACATCCTCGGCATGCCGGTGGTCCGTCCGCGGGTCGCCGAGACCACCGCGCTCGGCGCCGCCTATGCGGCGGGACTGGCGACCGGCCTGTGGGAGAGCGAGCGCGAGCTGCGCGACAACTGGGCGCAGGATCGCCGCTGGGAGCCGCGGATGGACCCGGCAGAGCGGGAGGAGCGCTACCGGATGTGGAAGAAGGCCGTCACGCGGACCTTCGACTGGGTCGACTGACGGCGGGAGGGCGACGGGCTGCTGCGCAGCTACCCTGGCGCAATGGGCGCGCTTGAGACCGATCTGCTGGTGATCGGAGGGGGAGCGACCGGAGCCGGCGTCGCCTGGGACGCGGCCCTGCGGGGGCTGCGGGTCGTGCTCGTCGACCGCCACGACCTGGCCGAGGGCACCAGCGGACGCTTCCACGGTCTGCTGCACTCGGGCGCGCGCTACGTCGTCCAGGATCCCGCCGCGGCCCGCGACTGCATCGCCGAGAACCGGATCCTCCGCCGTGTCGCGGCCGGATGCATCGAGGACACCGGCGGGCTGTTCGTCACGACCCCCTGGGATGACCCGCAGTACGCGGAGCTGTTCGCCGCGGGGTGCGCTCGCAACGGCGTCGACTGCGAGGAGATCGACGTGGCCCGCGCACTGCGCTCAGAGCCGCGGCTGAACCCGCGCATCTCACGCGCGTTCGTCGTCCCGGACGCGAGCATCGACGTCTGGAAGACGGTGCGCGCGATGGCCCGTGGGGCCCGAGAGCGCGGCGCGCGGGTGCTGGCCCACCATGAGCTGGTGGCCATCGAGCGCGCCGGCGACCGCGTCCTCGGGGCTGTGGTGCGCGACGGGCGCGGCGACGAGCTGCGCATCCACGCCCGGATCACCGTCAACGCCGCCGGCGCGTGGGCCGGGCGGGTGGCGCTGCTGGCCGGCATCGAGGGCGTGCGCGTGCTCCCCGGCCGAGGGATCATGATCGCGACCAACCACCGGCTGGTCAACACGGTCGTCAACCGCTGCAAGCCGCCCGCCGACGGCGACATCCTCGTGCCGATCCGGACCGTGTCGGTGATCGGCTCAACCGACAGGCTCACCGACGATCCCGATGACCAGACCGTCCACCCCGACGAGGTAAAGCTGCTTTTAGACGAGGGCGAGCGTCTGGTGCCGGGATTCAGGCGCGCGCGACTGCTGCGGGTCTGGACCGGCGTCAGGCCGCTGTTCGACGGCGACCGCGCCCAGGAGGAGGGCGGCCGTCGCGACGGCGAGTCACGCGACATCACACGCGCGCACGCCCTGCTGGACCACGGCCTGCGCGACGGCGTCGCCGGCTTTGTGACGATCACCGGCGGCAAGCTGACGACGCTGCGGCTGATGGCGCAGCAGGCCGTCGACGCGGCCTGCCGCCAGCTGGGCGAACAGCGTCCCTGCCACACCGACACCGAGCCGCTCCCGGGATCTCGGAGCGGCCGTCACCTTGCGCTCGGTGACCGACTGGCGCGCAAGGAGGCGGCGCGCGAGGAGCAGCTGATCTGCGAGTGCGAGCTGGTGCCCCGCTCCTGGCTTGAGCTCGCCATCCGGCAGGCCGCCTCCAGCGACCTTGACGACGTCCGCAGGCAGCTTCGCCTGGGGATGGGCCCCTGCCAGGGCGGCTTCTGCATCTACCGCGCCGCGGGGATCCTGCACGAGGTCGGCGAGCTTGCGGCCGCCGAGACCAACGCCTCGTTGCGGGCGTTCCTGCAGGAGCGCTGGAAGGGCGTGTGGCCGGTGCTCCACGGAGACCAGCTGCGCCAGGCGCGCCTGGACGAGTGGATCTTCCATGGCCTTCTGGCCGTCGGGCGCCTGCCCGCCGGGGAGGCCCGGACGTGAGCTGGGCGGATGCCGCACGGCGCTTTGACGCGGTCGTGATCGGCGCCGGGACGGCCGGGATGACGGCCGCGATCGCGCTCGCGCAGGCCGGGGCCAGGGTCTGCGTGCTCGCCTTCGGCCTGGGGTCCACCCATCTGGCGGCGGGGACGATCGACGTGCTCGGCGCGATCGACGGCGAGGATCCGGTTCGCTCGCCGCAGCGGTCGCTGGCGCGCCTGGCCAGCGCAAGACCGGATCACCCCTACGCCCTGATGGGCGCTAGCACGGTCGCCGAGGCGCTGGCATGGTTTGCGCGCACGTTCGCCGGGGCCGCGCCGCGCGGGTACGGGTACGTCGGCGATGCCGGGCGCAACATGATGCTGCCAACCGCGCTGGGCACGCTGCGGCCGTCGGCGCTCGTGCCAACCACGATGGCCGCGGGCGACGCGGCCGGGCTTGACCGTGTCGCGATCGCCGGCACGCCGGCTCTGCGCGACTTTCACCCGGGCCTGTGCGCCGCCAACCTGCGGGATGCCGGGATCCGGGCGCGCGCCGTCCAGATCCAGCTCGACCTCGACCGGGCCGACGCCAGCGCGCTGGGCGTCGCGCGGCGGCTTGAGGAGCCCGCCTGGCGAGCCGCATTCTGCAGGCGGCTGGGCGCCGTCCTGGGAGCCGAGGACAGGGTCGGGCTGCCGGCGATGATCGGGCTGCACCAGGCGGCGCAGGTGCTGGCGGACATGGAACAGCGCCTGCAGCGACGGGTGTTTGAAATCCCGACGCTGCCGCCGTCGGTGCCGGGGATGCGGCTGTTTGAGGCCCTGCGTCGGGCGTTGCGCGCCGCAGGAGGCACGCTGGTGCTGGGCGCCGAGGTCTCAGGCGCCGAGCGCTCCGGCGGACGGGTGCTGTCGGTGGCGGCCCGCTCGGCGGGTCGCCAGACGCGCTACCGCGCGCCGTGGTTCGTGCTGGCGTCGGGAGGCCTGGGTGCCGGGGCGATCGAGCTGGACAGCCGCGGACGGGCGCGCGAGCGCGTGCTGGGCCTGGGGCTGCGGGGCGTTGCACCGGCGAGCGCGCCGCGCTTTGTGGAGGATTTCTTCGCCGAGCAGCCGCTGGCGCGCGTGGGGGTGGCGGTCGATGAGAGGCTCTGCGCGCAGGACGCGCCCAACGTGGTCGTCGCCGGCGCCGCCCTGCCGGGCCAGGCTCCGTGGCTTGAGGGCTGCGGCGAGGGCGTGGCGCTGGCCAGCGGCCTGTGGGCCGCGCGGCTTGTGTCAGCCGAGCTGGGGGGTCGATGTCAGGCGACGCAGCGGTCAAGCCCGGGGTCGATGCCAGGCGACGCGGCCAAGCCCGGGATCGATGCCACGCGGCGGCCCAGCCCGGGATCGATGCCAGGCGACACGGCGACTGAGTCTGGGGATCGATGCCAGAGGATGGAGCGCTGACGGGGTCGATGGACGGCGATCTGATCGATCTGCGCGACCATGAGACGCTCCGCGCCTCGCTTGACCACTGCGTCAAGTGCACGATCTGCGAGACCGCCTGCCCGGTCTCCAACGCCACGCCGCTGTTCCCGGGGCCCAAGTACGCCGGTCCGCAGTCCGAGCGCTACCGGATCGCCGGCCGGCCGCCGGTTGACCCGTCGGTCGACTACTGCTCGGGCTGCGGGATCTGCTCGCAGGTGTGCCCGCAGGGCGTTCGGATCGCCGAGCTCAACGCCCGGGCGCGCGCCGAGCTAAAGCGCGCAAACGGCGTGCCCCTGCGAGACCGGATCATCGCCCGCCCGGCGCTATTGGGACGCCTCGCGACTCCGGTGGCGCCGCTCGCCAACCGCCTGCTGGGGCTGCGTCCGGCGCGCGTGGCGGCGCACGCGGTGCTCGGGATCCACAGCGATGCGCCGCTGCCGCGGTTCGCGGGCCGCCGGTTCTCGGCCTGGGCCCGCGGGAGGGCGGCGCCCGGCGGCGCGCGCTCGCGGCACGTGATCTACTTTCACGGCTGCGGGACCGAGTACTACGAGCCGTGGGAGGGTCGGCGGGTCGTGGCGGTGCTGGAGCACAACGGCCTGGCCGTGACCGTGCCCAGGCAGGGCTGCTGCGGGCTGCCGCTGCAGTCGAGCGGGATGTTCGACGACGCGCGGCGCACCGTTCGGCGCCTCGCCCGGCGGCTCGCGCGCGAGCTCGCCCGCGACGAGCACGCGATCGTCGTCGGCAACGCCACGAGCTGCACCCTGATGCTCAAGCGAGAGGCGCGCGAGATCCTCGGGCTGGAGGACGACCCGGACCTGAGCCTGGTCTCACGGCGCACCTACGACGTCTGCGAGCTGCTGCTCGCGCTGCACGAGCGCGGGGAGCTGCGGACCGACCTTGAGCCGATCAACGAGGTGGTGGCCTACCACGCTCCCTGCCAGCAGCAGGGCCACCTCATCGGCAAGCCCGCCCTGGACCTGCTGGCGCTGATCCCGGGCCTTGAGGTGCGCGAGCTGAGCGCGGCCTGCTGCGGGATCGCCGGGACCTACGGGCTCAAGGCCGAGAAGCACCGGATCGCGATGGCGGTCGCCCGCGACCTGTTTGAGCAGATCCGCGCCTCGGGAGCGCCGGCGGTGGCCTGCGACTCCGAGACGTGCCGGTGGCAGATCGCCCACGGCACGGGCCGGCGCTCGGTGCACCCCATCGACTACCTGTACCGAGCCTACGGCCTGGATCGCTGACCCCGCCGGGCGGCCACGCCGGTCAGCTGAGATGGACGCGCGTGTCAAGGGAGTTGTTGGAGAAGTTGTTGTTGGTTCATGTTGGTGGTCGTGGTTGCTGGGGTCGGGCGACCGTCGCGGCGGCAACGACGACTGTCACTCTGAGATACGCGGGTCGGAACCGCAGGACAGTGTCCGGTCGTGAGCTGCCTGGCACTAGGGTCGCGAGTCGGGATCGCATAGCTGAATCGAGGGTCCTCCGGGAGGCCGCGGCGGTCGCCGGACCCCAGCAGGTCGACGGGTGTGGGTCAGGTCAGGCGGCGGCTTCCAGGGCGAAGGGCTGGTTGGTCGCGGCGGCCCACAGGAAGCAGGCGAGCTCGCGCCAGACAGCGACGGTCGCGACGGTCGAGCGCTTGCCGCGCTCGACGGTGAGATGCCGGTAGCGGTGGTGCAGTCGGATCTGGGCTTGCCAGGCGCGCGCGTCGGGCGCGGGCCCGCGGTCGGGTCGACGCGGCCGGTGCTGGTAGGACCAGGCGGCCTCGATCAGCAGCCGGCGGGCATGTTGGTTGCCGGTCTTGGTGATGTGCCCGCGGTGGCGTTGATCTCCGGAGGAGTACTCCGAGGGTACGATCCCCAGCCAGGCGCACAGCTCGCGCGGGTGGCCGAAGCGGGCGAAGTCGCCGATCTCGGCGATCAGCCCCAGCGCGGTGCGGGTCGCGATCCCGAAAAAGCGCGTCAGGATCTCGACTGTCGCCGCCCACCGCTCGCCGCGGGCGATCTGCTCGGGGTCACGGTCGAGCGCGTCGAGCTGGCGGTCGAGCCCGTCGAGGTGCACGAGCATCTGCTCAAGCGCCGTCTGCGCGAGCGTGTCGTCGAGGCGCTGGCGGGCGATCCACGCCCGGTGCATCTTCGTCCACTGGCTCTTGCCGTCGCGGTAGACACGGCCGTGGCGCAAAAGCTGCTTGCTGACACGGTGCCGGGCGGCAGTCCGCGCGCGACGCAGGTCATCGCGGCAGCGCATCAGGTCGCGGAGCCCCTCGGTCTCCGGCGAGGGCGGCTGGACGTACACCAGCTCGCCTGCGCGGTAGAGCCGCACGAGCTTCTTCGCGTCGCGCCGGTCGGTCTTGACCCGATCGCCGGCGCGGACCGGGATCAGCGACGGCGCGATCACGTCGCACGCGACCCCGAGCTCTGCCAGCACCCGCAGCAGATCAAACCCGCCCGGCCCAGCCTCGTAGCAGACCGCCAACCCCTCCGGACCGCCCAACCGGTCGATGAACCGCCGGATCGCCGCTCGCGTGGTCTCGATCCGGTGCAGCTGCGGCTGGCCGCCCGTCGGCGGCAGCGTCGCGGCCACGATCGACAGCTTGTGCTGGTCGAGACTGACCCACAGACGCACATCAGCAGGCTGGTTGGAGCTAACGTCAGGCATGGCTGGTCCTCCAGTTGTATGCGGCTCTGGCCAAGGTGGCCCCATCACCGCCGGACGCTAACCCGCGAACCTGCAACACGCGAGGGCCAGCCTCCTCGCGTCCATATTGACTAGTCTCGTCGGCGTGGAGGCGGGTACCCTGACCGGGTTGCGCTCATCTCGCGTGCTGGCGGCCGGGACGGGCGTCAGGATCGTCGTCGCACCCGCGATCATGGCGCTGCTGCTCGGGCGCTCCTACACGCCGGCCGCGATCTTGTTCGTGGCCGCCGCCGCGACCGACTGGTTTGACGGGCGGCTGGCGCGGCGCTGGGGCGTGACCACCAGGCTTGGGTCTTTCCTGGACACGACCGCCGACAAGCTGCTGGTCACCACGGCGCTGGTGGGCCTGGTGGCGATCGCCCGCGCGTCGCCCTGGGTGGCGCTCGTGATCGTCGCGCGCGAGTTTGCGATCCTCGGCCTGCGAGCGGCGGTGGCCGCCGGCGGAGCCACGCTGCACACCTCGATGCTGGGCAAGTGGAAGGCGACCGTGCAGTTCGCGGCGCTGACACTGGCGATGCTGCGCCCCCAGCTGATCCTGGCGGGGGCGTTCTTGGACCAGTGGGCGATGGTGGCGGCCGCGGTCGTGACGGGCTGGTCCGGAGTCGACTACCTCGTGCGCTCGGCGGCCGCATTGAGAAGCTGAGCGGCGATGGCGCGGGTGTTCGTCACCGGGGCGACCGGCGTGATCGGCCGCGCGCTGGTCACGCGGCTGCTGGCGGCCGGCGACGACGTGGTCGCGCTCGCGCGCTCTGACGCCGCGGCACGGGCGCTCGCCGAGCGCGGGCTGCAGGTCGCGCGCGGGGACATCGCCGACGAGGTCGCGCTGGCGCGGGGGATGGCGGGCTGCGAGCTTGCGTTCAACGTGGCCGGTGTCAACACGCTGTGCGTCGCCGATGCGCGCGAGATGGAGCGCGCCAACATCGACGGCGCGGTCGCGGCGGTGAGGGCGGCCGCGCGGGCGGGCGTCCCCCGCCTCGTGCACACCTCCTCGGCCGCGACGATCGGCGAGCCGCAGGGCACGATCGCCGACGAGTGGACCGCGCATCGAGGCTGGTACCTGTCGGCGTACGAGCGCACCAAGACCGAGGGTGAGCTCGCCGCCGCGGCCGCGGCGCGCGAGGTCGGCCAAGACGTGGTGTTCGTCAACCCCTCGTCGGTCCAGGGCCCCGGCCGCGCCAGCGGCACGGGGCGGCTGCTGCTGGCGTTCCTGGACGGCCGCCTGCGAGCGTTCGTCGACACCCACGTGAGCATGGTCGACATCCGCGATTGCGTCGAAGGCCACCTGCTGGCCGCGCAGCGGGGGGCAGCGGGAGAGCGCTACCTGCTGAGCGGGATCCGCGTCACCGTCGCCGAGGCGCTGGCGCTCGCCGCCGAGGTCGCGCATGTCAGCGGCCGCCCGCACCTGCTGCCCCGGCGGGTGGCGACGGTCGCCGGCGCGGTGGTCGAGGGCGCCTTCCGCCTCGCCGGCCGCCAGCCGCCCGTCTGCCGTGAGATGGTCAGAACGCTGCTGCACGGCCACCGCTACGACGGGTCCCGCGCCGAGCGCGAGCTGGGCCTGCGCTACAGCGACCCGCGTGAGACGCTGCGCCGGACGGTGGAGTGGGCCCGCTCCGAGGGGTTGCT
>Ga0209061_1000753_pt1 | contig 71069 bp, 44 predicted proteins | sample Coa_R1_10_FD_187157 | JGI IMG/M metagenome (GOLD analysis project Ga0209061, IMG submission 187157) | Surface soil microbial communities from Centralia Pennsylvania, which are recovering from an underground coalmine fire - Coalmine... | ecosystem: Environmental > Terrestrial > Soil >... | reverse complement strand
TGAGGAGCCAGCGATACAACAGTCATTTCGAGCCGAAAGACGCTTGTCATTTCGAGCCGAAGGCGAGAAATCTTAAGTTCCAGTCCCACCAGTTCTGAGGGGCGGGGGTGGGGGCTAGAAAACATCGGTTTCGTGGAAAATCGGCGAGACGCAGCAACTTGTGGAACAATTTTTTCGGTGTGGTAGTCTCAAAAGAAGGAAAATCAGGAGCCTAGGCAGAACTGTGCTAGCGCCGCCGTAGCGGCGCCTGGGAGAAGGCAAATTGACCATGAGACCGTCTTATTCCAATAAGAAACCGACCCTAAAGCGGCTTATGCGGTGGTTTCCGCTAACCGCTCCAAAGGGGGCTTGCTCACAAAGACGCGGTTTTTCGCTCATCGAAACTCTGGTGGCGATGGTTATATTGGCCATCGGCATTCTCTCACTGGTCAGCCTTTTCCCCGGCGGTTTCGTGGTGCTGCAGCGCACCAGCGAAATGTCCACAGCGCAAATTCTGGCCAATGAGCAGCTCTCCGACCTGCGCCATATGGAAGGTCCTCCCATCGCCGTGCTCTCGGCGCTTCCGAAGGCCGATGGAACCATCCAGATTCTCAACGGCACGAACCCGGATGACCTCAGCCCGGCAACTCCGCAAGAGTTAGCTGCCCTGCAGGCGCAGTATAACTTCGCCTTACCCACCGGTTTTCTGCCCTACTTCTTCTCCGATGTGAACCGTATTCGCTATATTCAAGGGGAATCGTTTACCATCCCTGTGGAGGCTGCAGGTGTAGGAGGCTCCATCCATATTCTGCAATACGGCCCGGTCTACAATGTGTTTCATACCGATAGCAACGGGAACCCTGCGGATAGTCTCACGGTCCACGGCCCTCCTATGACCCGTGTGGTGGAGGACTCGCAGCCCAATATCAACAACCCGAATCCTATCCCCGTGCTCAACTCACCCGATGAGTACGCCATAGACTACGCGCACAATCAGATCGCTTTCTATCCACGCCCGGCCCCTAATGCCAACGAGAATCGGCCTAACCTCCGTAAGTTTGATCTGACATTTCTAACCTACCAAACGGATGCGAACGGCTATCCAATTCCTGGCTCTTATCAAACCCAAAAAGTTAACATTACAGTACCGGATATTCCCGCAGGTCAACCGCTGGTGCCGATTTGGCAGCCTATCTTCAGTTCAAACACGTCACCACAGCTAAATCCACAGACCAATATCGTCCCCTACAGCGATCAGGTAAGCCGCGCGTTCCGGCTTGTCTCCATAACGCCGGGGCCGAACCCTCCATTCACCGACGACCCTTACGAGTATGCTTGGCTTAGCCCCCAGGAGCCTAACAACGCCAACCGAGGAGTGCTTCTCTTCAATCCGCTAGGTCATGTCTCCTCGCCAACGCCTACTGCTAGTGGTACACTCACTCAGCCACAAAACCTCGTGGCCTATGTGGACTACTTGACGTATGATAACCACATTATTCGAGACGATTCGGTCATTCCAAGCCAAGCTCCCTACACCATTCGTCTCTCCTTGGGGCACATTCTGTCTCAGGGCGATACCCTACCTGACCAGACCACCTACAACGGCCTCTTTCATAACGATCCGGCGGATACCTCGCCGGATGATGCCGACCTGATCGTGCAGGATATGGATAACGGGCAGCAACTGTGCCGTATCGTGGCCGGGCAGAGCACGCAGGGCAGCCTAGTGGCGGCCACTTTGGATGCAAAAAATGGCATCCTTACCTTCAGTCAGCCCGGAATCGAGAACAACAATCTTCAGAATGCCCCTATTCGCATTTTCTATCGAGCCGATAGGCGTTGGGGGATGCAGATCCAAATGGCAACCCCCTATTATCAACTCGCAAGTAGCCCGACCCAAATCACCTCAACGTACTGCTGGGTGGGAGATGGCACTAACGGCTCTTCACCCACGCGCATCTACTTTGCGTTGAGTGAGGCCGGCAAAACGGTGACTATCGGCGAAGTGCACTACGCAACCGCCAATACCAATCCCAACGATCCCACAACATACGGGGTTGCCCATAACGTGACCCTGCAGATCAGCGACGTGAATCGGGTGGATGTGGTGAACGGGGCGCGCTACGTTTACGCCGATATTACAGATCAAATTCCGAATGCGACCGCCCTTTCGGCGGTGCCGACGGGGCGTGCAGTGGATTACGTATCTGGCATGTCGGTGCGTAGCCGCGTGGTGTGGAGTGACCCAGGCAATCCGAACTATATTCTGTGGCGACGTATTGACCGTGACACGGTGTTGACGCGGCAGAGCGCACCGTAGACCCCCTCTGTCGCGTGGTATGAAGGAGCTGGAAACAATGGTAGGGATTCAATCTTTAAAGAGGGTAAAAAGCGCTGCGAACCATGCGTTCTCGCTGATTGAGCTGCTTGTGGTGATCGCCATCACCTCTATCTTGTTGGTGATCATCACGAAACCGCTCATAGATGGTTTTAACCTTGTGAACCGAGCCAGCACGCAGATCGAGAGCCAGGATACAGCCCGTGATACCCTGCGGGAGTTGTCGGCTCAGCTCTCCAACGCGGTTTTTGTCTACGACAACAACACACCGCAAACCAAGATCAACCTTTGGCTCTACGACCAGAAAGGAAATCCCTACCTAACCTCTGTGCCCTATGGCCTCATCGAGTTTGTCTCCCCCGGCCTTCAGGGAGAGCAGGGCAACAACCCGAATCAGCCGATAGACCCGACCACCGGTCTGCCCATTGTGCCCGGCGCCCAGGTCGCGCTGCCTTTGGCGCCGGGGCGCACCATCACGCGTTTCTTCATCGGCCTGCACGATAATCGCTCCGGTGTGGATACCTCAGGCTACAAACAGAGCGGCATGCCGGTAGATGGCCAAGGAAACTACCACGGCTATGCCAACCGCTGGACCGACCCCCAGCTTGCTTCCAGAGACAACCGAATGACGCTCTATCGGGTGGAGTTCACTCCCTATATTCCCGACCCGGATAACCCAAGTACCTTCATCCCCAATCTCTCTTTACTGCATACAGGCACAAACCCAAGCGCGCCCACCGACTCGAAGACCGATCCGCTTATCTTGGATGATCCGAACTTTTTCTACGATGCCACCAAAGCAGGAGCCGGAGATACGGGTGACCCCAAATGGGGTGTGCCGGGATGGCAGAAGATTGCCGAACGCTATGGCATGCCCACAACGGTGGTCTATCGCTGGGAGAATTGGGCTGCCTTGGCGCAAAACTTGATTCAGGCCAATAAAGGCGATGCCATCTACCTCGATAGAGATAACAACGGCAACATCGTGTACGATGCCAACGCTCATCCAACGCCGCATCTCCTCATCAGCTTTGTGCCCTCCTCGGTGCAAAACGAGGCGGCAACGCCGATGAGTGCGAGTGCAGCCGGAGATGAGACGCCCTACTCGGCGCCTCCAGTTTATCAAGCTCGGTATGGGGCTTGGGCCACGCCCTATGGGGTTTCTGTCTATCGTTCGAGCACGCCTGGGGCCGACCCTCTTTCACAAAACCCACTTACCTACTTCCAGTACTACGTGGATGCTGCCGGCAACGGGCACGTCGTGGAGCAGACGGTGAATCAGGGCGCCGTGCCGCCTGACCCAGCCACGCTGCCCGATATTGGGCCCGATCCGAACCCGCTCGGCTTCTGGACGAACACCACCAACCTGCAGTTCGCTTTTACCGTGGACCCGGTGTCCGGCCTCGTCAATTTCGCTTTTCCGCAGTGGGTGCTGAACCTTCAGAGTGGCTATAAAGGGCCGCAAGTGTACTCCCCGGCCGACATCAATGCGGGCTATGGAGGGGCATATAACTCGCGCTACATTTTACTGTCCGATCGGTTCGATCCAGCACTGGATCTAGTTGCCCCGCCAGTTCCCCCGCCGGCTGAGCAAGCGAATACCACCTCACCGCTCGGATACTTCCTGGAACACTACGATCTCCAGAATCCGTTTAAGGTACTCCCGGAGATCGTTCCCGGCAGTGAGGTGGTCATCGGCCCCGATCAGCGTCCGGGCCCGCACTATGGCTACGCTATACAGTACACACGGGTTCCGTCGAGCCAGGATGTGATAGGCCCGAACCAGTATAAAATCAACTACATGGTGGTGCCAGGTTATGACCTTAACGACATTACAAAAGACGGTAAACATATAGACTGGCAATCTGTAGAATGGCGTTTGATGGTGGGGTATATCGCCTTCGATAACCAGCCGGAGACGTTACAGTCGTCTGGCGGGGATAACCCCCTCGCCGGCCTATTCTATCGGCATAACCTGCCCACACAGAAGGTCGTCAATGGTCAGGATGTACCTGCCGACCCGGTTCAAGTGACCTATCAGTTCCAACTCAACCAGCCTTCGGATGTGGTGAAGGTGAGCTATCGTACCCGTAGCCTTATAGATGTGGTGCTGAGCGCGCGCCTATTCGATCCCTCTTCGGCGACAGCTCAAGATACCAACCTTGTCTCTAAAGTGCGCGTGCGGAACCTTCAGCGCTAAAATGTCTTCTAAATGAGTGGCTGCTGGCCAATATCATCATGAATTTCGAACCGTTTAGGGTCGAATAAACGAAAAAACCATGTCCAATCCGCAGATATCGTTCGATCGGGTTTTTAGACGCCGCCCTGCCGAGCGCGGCCAAACCCTTGTCATCGCCTTAGCGGTGATGTTCTTCTTGTTGGTGATCGGAGGGCTTTTCGTGGCCCGCATCGCCCGCAATCTCGTTGTTGCCGGTAACAGCCGCGATTCGGCAGAGGCACGGCAGCTCGCTCAAGCCGGCTTGGACTACTGCAATACCATGCTCAATAGTAGCCTAGAAGGGGCGGATTGGCGCCCCGACCCCACTCCGCCCCTCAGCCCTACCGACCCCGATTACTTCTGGCTGGTGCGTGGGTTTTCTCGTATTCCCATGAAGGGCGGGCGCGCCCTGGTGCGTGTGGCCTACGATCCCAACCCGAACAATCCTCTTGGCCAAGCGCTCACCATCGAATCGGTGGGGCGCCCCGGAGAGCTACCCAATCCGCCCGGCAGTGACCCAACCGTTTTCGTTCCAAACGGCAACTCGCCAACCCTACGCAGCGAGTTGGTGGCTTATAAAGAGATCGGGCTGACGGACTACGGGCTTTACATCACCGGTAAAGACCGGCGTACCGTGCCCAACTACGTGGGAACGCCCGCCATTGGCGCCTACCCGGCCACCGTTTTGGGCAACCCCATGCTCGGCTTTGCTCCGTATGCCAATGGGGCGGCCCAGGTGGGCAACCAACGGTTTTCTATCTTCGGCTTTCCTATCTACTGCAACGGCGATCTCACTTTTGGAGGGGATACCTATCTCTATGAGAGCCATCGAGGGGGCAATGCCGGCGTGATTCAAGAAGGGGTGTTCGTGAACGGTAAAATTCGTGTGGAATCTAACCATCCACAGGCTTTTTACTCCACCATAGACGACACGGCGCTTCCTGCCTATCTTAACGAGCCGATCAATCTACCCCCCACGCTGTTATCCCCAAACAATAACGGTGGGGCGGTAATACCCTCCGATGGCATTACGGTTCAGCAGCAAAACCTGGCATTCAACACCTATGGCGGCATCCTTCGTGACGCAGCAGGTTCCAGTGATGCTAATGGGTTTACGCGGAGCGTTCCGCGCCTCGACCCACCTAGCCTCGATACCGATCTCTACAACAGTAACGATCTTCGCTATCGAGTGCTGACGAAAAACTCCGGATTTTGGGTGAAACTGCCGAACGGCAGCCAGTTCAATACAGGGCAATATGGGTTAGGCTCCAACATCTACATAGATAATCAAAGCGATCTGCAAAAAGAGACGAATGTGCCCGGAGTGAATGGTGGCTATTCGCTGAGAGCGAACTGGATAGACCCAGGAGCCGTACACAACTACTGGAACGGGCCCTTCTATATTCCGCCCGGAGTGGAGGTAACCCTGCTTGGCAACGCCATTCGGCTGACACGGCATGATGGGAAGGTGTTTTATAATCCGGATGGTTCTTCTGCCGGCAGCACCATCACCATCCCACTCTGGGACTACGCCCGAAAGCAGATGGGGTTGCCGCCTCTGCCGCATGATGGGGATGACCCTGCAGCGCGGCAAGCTGCCGGTTTGAAGAACACTACAATTAATGCTGGCAATGGAGAGAACTATGCTGTTGGTGGCGACCCGAATGCCTATGGGGTGAATCTCACCCTGTTTGCCGAGGGCAATATCATTGTTCATGGCGTCTATGGAGCCATCACGAACGTTAAGGATACGGCAGAGAGCGCTACGACGAGCAAGCTTGCGCGGGTTCATATCACTCTGGTTACTCGTGGTACCGCCTATATTGACGGCAGCGTGGTGGCCGGCGATGGCTATGTGGATAACAACGGCGGTATTCATATGGAGCATGCATCTACCTGCGCTATTCTTGCCGAGGACTACGTTTGTGTAAATACCACGCAGTTCATGCGCACCGTCTCGGCAAATGTTTTCAGTCGGGTAAACCCGGATTTGCCGATCTTCTCTACGCCGATCGGGGTAGGGAGCGAGTCGTTGCCTACCTTGGATATGGAGTTTAACTGGGGAGTGAATCCATCTACATATACCTCTAACGGGAACCCCGTGCCCATCTTTCTCATGGTGCGCCATGCGGCAACCGGCCCGTATCCTGCCCTATTCAACCTGCTGATAAACCCCGGCCTTGCCAGCGCCCCTAACGATCCTCTCTATATTTTCCCGTTCTTCTTAGGGTTTGGCAATAGTCCGTCATCAACGGGTGCCTTGGGCATTCTCCCACAGGTGCCTGGACTACCGTTAGATGATTCTTCTATCCTGCCGCGCTTCCAACAGATCGGGCTTCTCATCAACGGCCCACAGCCTAGCTATCCCGGCATCTTTGCAATAGGCAACCAACGTACCGGCCCATTTTTTGCCCAAAACTACCCGCCGATCAACGCTCCGGGATACGATAATCTCCTGCGCTTCCAGTTCGATCAAACGTTGCAACAGCTTTCCGATTCGCCGATCCCCCAGAGCGACTATCAGTTAAGCACGGCGATGATTACCCCGCTTGATGTGCGCATCGAGGCCCTGCTTTATGCCCAAAACCGCTCTTTCTTCGTGATCCCCGGCTACGCTTTCAACCCGGATGCCAACGATTCTCGCTCGGCCTATCTGGCGCGCAACAATGTGCGTGTCTCCTATAACGCGCAAGATATCGCGGATTTGGCCAATGCAACGCCCTCGGCCGAACGCGCCTCGAAGGATGTGTTTCCCTTCTACGATGAGCCGCCCGACGTGCGCATCACCATTTGGGGAGCGATAGCGGAGAACTATACGGCCTCGGAGGGCGATCAGGCTGCCTGGATGCATCGCTGGGGCTATATCCCGCAATATTACGGCTCGACGGCCTACTACCAGAACACGGCGGCACGCGTGCAGGTGCCCGACGACCACCTCTATAATAGAGATTTCGACGACCCGAACGCGCCCTTTGAAGGCTACGATCCGGGACAGGATAATACCATAGACTACCGTACCCCACTGGAACAACAGAACGCCAACTACCTGCAAAACGTCACCGCCAATCCGGCATTGGCCATTACCAACGGCCTGCGCTACGAGTACGCGCCGATCTTGGCCATGCCCTACTATCGTGCTACCGACCTTACTTTGGCCAACTCGGCGCTTCTGCGGCGACAGAGAGCCTTGCGGGTGAATATCATACAAACAACGGGAGCCGACGGCACGTCCTATACCTTCGTTCAGACATTGCCGCCGATACCCGATCTGCCTGTGTGCCCGAACTATCTTTACGCGGGTGAGAACTCGGCACGGATAGGCATCGATCCGACGGATAGCGATAACTTGACTTCCCTAACCGCTTTTGGAGGATAGGTGGTTGCCATGCGCACCGAAGAGGGCATTGTGTTCGATAAGGATAAACCGACTATGAGACACAAGATATCTCCGCTACAACACGTTTTATGGATGGGGCTGGCTCTGGGGATATTAGGCCTTATCTTGTCTTGTCCGAAGGCGTTCGCCGATGCGACACGCTACACCACACAGACCCGGCAGATCAAGGCGTGTGTGCTTGTCTCCAACGCGACTTCGCGGGTGGTGAACGGGCAGGTCGTCAAGAACGATCCGGTTCCTTATCTCTTCTATGCCCTCGATGCGCGTACCGACTATAAACCGGCGGGTTGGCAGTTCGTAAACCCCTTAGCCCCCTCCACAATTACTCAAGACATTTATAACCGCTGGTTGGCGCGGCAGATCAATTCCGACCCGGCCTTCCAAAACGGCACACCCCAGTCGCTTATCTTTCGTGTGGGAGCGCCGGTTAGCAAAAATATGGGCGCCTATTGGGAGGAAGACCTCGACACGATAAGCCAGCAGGCGCTCGACAGCTACGACATCGCGTTTCTCCCTCTGCAAGGTAGCCGATTGGGGGCGGGAACCATTCAATTCGATGAAAACGAGGTCGAGAAACTCCGCCAGTTCGTCGATTCGGGCGGCATCCTTTGGATAGAGAACGATGGAGCTGCCGGCATCACTTCGGACGGCGGCAACTTCCTGTTTCCGTTGCAACTGGCTTCTGCAACAGATAGCCCTGGATTTAATATCCTGCAGCCCCTATCCACCCTTTTCAACGATCCCTACCCGATCTCTTTGGCGGATACGGCGAACTTCGCACATACGTTTAGCGGCAACATTTTCGTTGCCTTGAGCGGAGGGCTTATTAACTCCACTTTTGTTGACCCCACTATAATGACCCCGATATTGGGCACCTCGGCTCCGTTTGTCTATGCGGGCAACTATGGGGCCGGCCATATTCTGCTTTCAAGTGTTGGCATCGCGGCGGCGATCAATGCCGCTCTGGGCGCCCCAAATCCGATCAATGTTACCGGCAGCGCCAATGATGGTGCCGTGAGCGGAGATACCGTGATCGCCGTTCCCACCACACCGCTTAAGTTTGCCTACAATGTGGCCGCATGGACAGGAGCGATGCCGGCAGCGAATGCCAACTCCCATCGCGATTCGTCCACTCAAGAGATCATCGGAGCGAACTTAGAAACGGCCTGGTCTACCGTGCCTCTGAACAATCCTCCCAACCCAGGCTCCGGTGTAGCCATTGACCAGAACGTTGCCGCCTATGTAGACGGAAATAACGGACTTCATGTTTATAACTTGCATCCGGGGCAGGCCTTAACAGGTTATTCCCTTTTTTCGGATAACGGAATTCCCGACTTCGTGTATGGCACCCCTTACGATGAGATATGGAATACCTTTTTAGGTGCCAATGGCCGCTACTCTACGCCCCTGTTGGCATCGGTAACGAATCCGGCCAATGGCCAAACGGTAGAAGTATGCGCCGTTACCAACTCTTTGGGGGTGACCGGGGTGTTTAACGCGCTGCCCGGTTTCCCCGGCCCTCTGCAATCCACATCGCCGTTGCTGTTTCAGGTAGGGCAGGCCGGGCAGGCCAATGCGGCTATTGACGACACGGCCTCGCTGCTCGATCCACTGCCGGTTCCCGGCCCTGCCTACGCCGGAGGAGTGCTATTTGCGCCGGTTTATGACAACGCCAACAACGATGCCGGCCATGCCTGGCATGTGGTGGCCGTAGACCTGCTCGGATCGATTGCAGCGGGGCAGACCGTCAACGCCTTTTCTAACAACGCCAATGGAGTGGCTCCGTCCGTGAATCCGAGCGCTTTGGCCAACGGATTGAGCGACCTTGTGGGGCCGCTGACGGTTGGGTGGGTGCCCGACCAACAGACGGGGGCGGAGGACGAGGTGGTCTATGCGGCGGCCCAAGCCGAGCCGAACGGAACGCCTGCGTCGCAAGGGCAATTGGTAGGGCTTTGGTTTGCAACCAAAAATGAGCCTTTGCAGCCGGTAGACCAACCTCAGAATGGGCTTAATTATAAATTTGAACCGCATGGAGCGCGCGCCTGGGTGCCATGGTACCTTACACCGCCGAGCGGTGCCAACACGCTCGACTTGACACCGGTAGTGCACGTTACCGAGACCGATACGAATACCGGTAATGTGATAGATGTGAAAACCTATCACCTAAGCGATGGGGTCTTTACGGTAAGCTACAATGGACCTCCGCCACCTGACGGAACCGGATCGCCAAGCGGGCACCAGATCGTGGTGACTTTCAATGCGAACAACGGGATTTTGCTAAACGATACCACGAACCATATCGTTCGCACGGTCAGCGTGGACTACACACTTGATTGGCCGGGAGATGCGATCAACGGGATAAGCCCAAGCCAACAAGATATGCAGCTCGTCGTGCAGCGAAGAACGTTTACGCTCTATCCGGAAAGCTCCGTCTCCTCTCCACACTATCTTATCGGAGGGGCTGTACTCGATGACCAAGGAGCGGCCCTCTTTGCTTCCTCACCGCAGGGCCTTACGGATAAAGTGATGCAGCCGGGCACGGTGCTGCCAGATCGTATTTATAGCGTTACCGGCCAATACTCGACGTTGAGCGGCCCCGCCTCCGGGCAGGTGGTTAACTGGATGTTCTCGCCTATGTATGGCGGCACTTTCGACGGCAACACCATTCGCCCGAGGCTGGTCTATACCGATCCAACCACCAATGCTCAGGTTCCTATGGTGCAGTTTCGTGTGGTGGGGCAGCCTGCACTTCTGAACGGCACGGTCTATGTGGTTGGAGTGGCCGCGGATGCCAATGGGGATAAGTTTACGGCTATCCTTGCGCTCAACAGCCAGATCAACCCCGTGGTGCCGTTGAACCCACCGATCCTGTACAAAACGTCGCCGACCGCCGCACCGGTTCAATTGGCCGTTCAACAGCCCGATTTTGTGAACTCCACCACCTCGCCCGCCTATATCACCTTGCCGGCCGGTACCGGCTACGCTCTGGATACGCAGACAGATGCCCAGACGGGGCAGGTTTTTGCCACGGCCATCCATATCCTGAATATGCGCCCGATCAACGGCATTGATGCCTTTAACACAGCACTGCCCATCTTCATCTCGTTGGGCAATACAGGGGTGCGTCAGGCGATTTATGGCAGTAACGGCTTCGGGCCGCTCGATAACTTGGCCTGGTACCTGCTTATTCCCAATTTCGGTGCTCAGGCCACTCCGCTCCCTGCCTCAGGGCCAACGGTTGCTGCGCAAACGCTCTACTATGGTACGGTAGATGGGCACATTGCTGCCGTAGATTTAAACGCCGCCCAGCAAGGCAAAATCAGCGTTCATGTAATAACTACTCTCACCAATCCAAACAATGGAAGCCCGCTTATCCAGGTTATGATCAATCCTCCGGCAGCAGCGCAGGGCATTGTGGCTGTGGGGTCGGGAGCCGGTATCGCCGCTTTAAACAATCAGTTGACGGTGATCGCCGATGCCAATCGCATTTTGGAAGTAGATGCCGGCGGGAGCGCCGTTTGGAGCCTAAATACTACCAAAGCGGTTTCCACAAACGGAAACACGGTCAGTGTTGTGAGGGTGCCTTTCCGGCAACCGTCCTCTATTAGTCTGTTCGGGCAAGGGAACTACGTAGTGGCCGATTCGGGCAACAATCGCGTCGTCGTATTCGACCCATCGGGCACCGTGCTGCAAGAGATAACGGCTTTTAACAACGATATACAGGCCCTCCGCCCTGGAGAACCCCTTGCCCTCAATCATCCCGCCGATGCCCAAATCTATACCGATAGCCAAACCAACGGCACCATTACTATCCTGAGCCGACTCACAGGGGTTACTTACACCTACACCGGCCCCTACTATGCCGTTCACTACGTGATCGCCGATGCCGGAAATTACCGTGCCATCGAGGTTGTGGATGTGTTCAATCCAAATACGGGGCAATACATCCAGCTAACACCGAACAACCCGAACTATCCGCCGGTTACCATGTACCATCAAGTGATCTTTACCACCCGCTCGTTAGGGGAACAAAACGGAAGTTTTCGCTATCGAACTATACAGCAGTTTGTAGACCCAACCAATCCGAACCAGATTGACATGGTGGCTGCGGTGAGCGATGTGAGCTTGTCAACGGTTTCCGGTGGACAGACGGTGGCGGATTCCTTGAGAAATCAAGAGGGGCTAGGAGGCGCCTTAATGATCTTGTCGCGCTACAACTATTTTGGTCCGAACGGGGATACCGATGGAAATGTGATCGCCTCCATCAGCCAGCTTAAACTCTATAACGCACAGGGGCAGTTCGTCGCCTATGTGCCGGTGAACAATCCGGTCTACTTCCATGCCTTCCCCTATACCGATCCGAAAACGGGTAATCGCACCATTCGCTATCTGTTAGCAGATAATGCCGGCTGCTACGAGTTGGCACCGGATGCCGATGGAAAAAATCTCGATATCGTTTGGCAGCTTACCGATGCGGATTACTACCACCTCACGGGGCGCCATCTCTATGCCGTAAGCATTCAGCGCCTTCCGCAAGCCGACTATAGCTCTGTGTTGGGGCAGTTCGTGCCGCATTATCTCATTACCAATGCTTACACCGGCCCGGACAACGTTGGAAACTACCCCAATGTGAGAGAAGGTGAGGTGCATGGAGAGGTCTTTGAGATACGTGGGATAGACTATTATACGACGGCAACAGGGCCAAACGGTACCTATAACGGATATCAAAATGCAGGAACGCTCTATGCTCCAGGCCCCGGACCGGCACCTTTCCAAAATCAAACGCTGTTGCTTGGCAACCCAAACAGCTGCATCGTGCGTATGGTGCCGCATGAGACCTTAATCCAGACGGATGCGGCAGGGAACCTGCTGCAACTGCCTATTTTGCGCAGTATAAGCTTTACAGGCAGCGATGCTTCAAGCTTTACGTTACAAGATCCAAAAGCAAGTCTTCAGCCTTAGGAAAAAGATGAGGGAACGAGAGATGAGGCACAAGAGTGCGCTCTCCTTTGGGATAATATCGCTGTGTGGATTGCTCCTCGCTTTCGCGGCGATGGGGGCACAAGCTCAGTTCGCCTTTACCAACGACGACTGGACGCTAGACCGTGGCGCGCTAACGCTGGATGCAAATAGCAATGGGCTTGCGCTGCGTCAAGGCTACAACAACTTCACCGATCCGGGTAATCAACCCGGTGAGGGACTGCCTCGGTGGGTATGGCCGACCGCCGCAGACCTGCTCGGCGCACAGAATGGGAGTTCAAACCAGACCTCAAGCGTCTCCGCTCTTAATCCCATCATCGTGGATAACCCCCCTGGATTTCAGGGAAATAAAGAGATTTTTGATCCTAACGTCACCCAGAACGCCCTCTCGGTGTGGAATACGAACGTTTTTACCGTTCCACCCATAGCGCAACGAGTGCCACAGGCCGGCTTCTCTTTTGGAACCGACCCCACCGATCCCAACAACTTCGACTACGGCATCGCCACGACGCAGCCGGTTACGATTACCTACACCGACTCGAACGGCAACCCGGTGACGGCAACAACCGACCAGCTGACCCAACTGCCGTATGTGCCTCCTCAGCTCTATGCTGCGGTGAACAACGTACTCAACAATGCCCAGCCGGTAGCCCAATGGACGATGGGAAACCCCATACTGCCCACTTCCCTACAGGGGGTTACCCTTAACTATACCGTGTCCATCTGGTCTCCAGGAGATGGTACCTTAGATGCCAATGGCGTCCCTCATCCCGATCTAAAACATGCTTTTGTGCGGGTAAGTTGGTTTCACACGGTTAACGGAAATACGATCAACAACACCGGCACTCCTGGCGGAGGCGGTGTTTACGATGTGGTCAACAGCCGTATCTACATGGTAGACCTCTCTGGCGGGCCGGGCTGGCGCGTTATCGGCCCTTATGCGGCTTCTAGCACCACATCGGCGACGCCGGCCGTCTTTCCTTATAACAGCAACGACCCCACCAGCCAGATCGTGGTGACCCTTTACGTGCTCACCCCAGATAATCCCAACGATACCTCTCTCTATCTTCATCCGCCCTACATCACCGCCGACGCCGTGGAGTTTGTGCCGCTTGGCATCGCCAACACGGGGAATAATGGCGGCGCCATCGCGCAGTCTCCTCTAGGCCCCATCAGCGCTCAAGGACGTGTTCTTGCTCCGGTGGTTGGTAGCAACAGAGTGGTTACCAACCCTAACGACCCGGAGTTTGGAAAAACCGTTTACTACGTGGCACGTGAAGAGACGATTGCGAACACACCACCCACGACGCCGGTAGACCCAACGCAGACACCCCTAACACCCGGCAACGATGCTTACACCACCTTCACCGTGCCGGTATTCTACTGCCTGAACAATGAAGACGGCATTCAGATTGTAAACGGCCAGCCTCAAGAGCTGCCCTCCAAAACCCGTGTGCGCTGGCGCTATGTGGCGCTGCCAGATGCGGGGACGGGTACCTGCACGGCCTCTCCTTTGCTTGCCAACGTGCGCTGCCGTGACGGCAAGGTTCGCCCAATGGTCTACTTTGTGACCACCGCAGCCGGTGGAACTTTAGGGCATATCTATGCGCTGGACCCGGTTGGAAATAACCCCTTCGGCCCAGACCCCGGCGATCTGTCCACCCGCACCACAACGGCCTATTGGGTCTATCCGTCGGTGCGACCCCTGTTGGGAACGGCCAATGAGCCACCGAATGCCCCGGCTCAGTGGGAGGACCCCAACTTTAGCCTTCCGGCAAATACGGGTACTTTTAGCCGTACCGGCTATCCAACCTTTAGCTTCGGGCCGGATCAACCTACCGATTCGGGCGGCCACCTCATCTACGACGGAGATATTATTCCCAATCCCAATACGGCTGCGGCAGCCACGACTCCCTATATTGTGCGAAACGACACGCTGCTCACCATGACGGGAATGACATGGACGCCTACGCTGGTGGACGACCCTGATAACCCGAATGGGCCCCAACTGTTGATCGTAACCGCACAAGGCTCGGACAGTGGACATGGGCGTGTTTATGCTTTCGATGCCGGAGGGCGCGGAGATTTCGGCACCATTAATGTGAATAATCAGCAGTTGGCTGTTGCGGGGACGACCCAACGAATCTGGACATGGCCGCGCTTCGGCGCCGATACCTTCCATAGGGTGAACACACCGAGCGCCACCGGTGGCTTCAATATGGCCGACAACTTTAGCGACGAGCCGCAGATCGGGTTCCTTGCCGGGTCCCCTATGTACGACCCGAACTATGCCGGAGGAACTGCCGAGAAGCCTTTGATCGTGGGCACTTCGGATGGCTATGTCTACGCCATCCTCGCCCATCACGACGTCATCACCAACGTAAACGGCAACCAAGTAACCTACGATAATACGAAGCGGCTCTACTGGACCTATCCTTCTACGGCTGGCCCTGGGTTGGGGGCGGCACCCAGCACCGTTGCCTTCTACCAACCCACAGGCTCCAATAATCGCTATCTGGTTTTCACCTGCGACACTCCCGATGGAGGCGGACGGGTCTACACGCTTCCTGAAGCGACACCCAATGGGCAGACCGTGCCCTTTACAAATCAATTAACGTGGGTCTTTCCTCCTACGCCCAATCCACCCTATCCGAACCCTAATAATCCCAATGGAACGGCGCCATTTGTGCCCGGTTTTGGGGGCAATGCGCCCGTTCCGGTAAACAGCGGTCTGCTTCCACAGGGAACTTTGCCTTCCGACGTGATCTACGTGGTGCAGAGCGACGGCACGGTAGATGGCATACAGGTAGACGCCAACGGCTTGAATCCACAGCTCTATGCCACAAACATTCCTCAATCGGGTTTCGTCTTTTCCTCGCCGATCATAGCCCAACTTCAGGCCGATCCTACGCAGGGGCTGCTAGACGGCACTACCTTAAGCTACAACGTGGCGTATCCTTGTCTCGTCTATCCAGACGATACGGGCAACTTCTATGGCGTAGGCCTCCAAGTCTACAATGCTGGCAACGGGAATAGCTATTTGCCGTTGATATGGAATCCACCGGCCACAACATTGAACGCTCGTACGGCAGGTGCCGCTTTAGTGAACGGATATATTGTAGAGGGAGACCTTGGGGGACAGGTAACGGCCTATAATGGCAACACGATAGTCGTCCCACCTTCAGAGCTTGTGGGAGGAGGTCAAAACCAACGCAATCCAAATCTGTTGGTGGATATTCGCGGTGTTGACTACTATGCACAGAACGTTTGGAGCACCTTCTGGCCGCATGGAACCACAGGAACGCCCTTCAGTGCGAACCCCATACCAGGCCAAGTGCCCGATGGTACCAATGCCATTGCACTAGACTGGGGTGACCATCTCTATGTGGCGGCGTGGGGCGTGTACCATGCCGACCCAACGGGGCAGACGCCGAGAATCTCCGTCACTTTCCAGATCGTGTTGCCGCGTAACAATAAGACTATCACTATTCAGGTGCCTGCGACAATGGCCAACGGTCAGCCGGCTGGTTGGCCCGGAGATCCGGGATCACAGAATCAACAGTTTACAATCGGCAACTTTACTGGGAGTGCGCAATATGTTTTTCCATGGGTCGCTACAGCCGATATCCCTATGATTCCCGATGCTAACAATCCTATGCCGCCTGGACTATCGGGCTATCGTGTACGGGCAAGCGCCCGCATAGTGGAGACAATCTCTAACAATGGGCAGCCCCAAAACTATGCTTTCAATACGCCTTCGTTGTATGCGGGACAGCGCAGCCAGGGAATTTTGCCTAACAATACACGCCAAAGCCCGCCCACCGGTACTCCTCGAAATATCTACATTGCCAATCCGTTGGCGCTTACTGTTGCCGGTACAAACCCATCTGGTTCTGGAAGTGCCGACCAAACCGGCAACAACATCTTCAACATCATCGGGTGGGCACCGCCCATCAATAACCCCTCGGGTACTCCGATTAACGATATTGGGGAGCTATTGGGGAATGGCGCTCAGACGGGCTGGCTAGGCCACTATGGCGTGAAGTCGCTCTTTGCTCCGCTCGATATGGCCGTAGATGGCAACAGCGTGCAGTATCGCGGCATAGACACAAATGGCAACCGGGTACCGGCGTTCTATGTGGAAGACAGAAGCCACTATACGAATGCAACTGGTAATACATTACAAGTCGTTATACGTGTCCCTTCTCTGACTTGGTGGGGAGGCCCTAGTTCGGTGATGAACCCGCTGCCTTGGGAGCAGCTTCCCGGCGATGGCACAAGCACGCCGGACTATCCGGCCATTGCTGCCAATAACGTTTCCATTGTAGGGCAAGATGGTGGAGATGCGACCCGTGCCCCAATAACACTACTTAACACACCGGAGCAGTTGAACCTTACGGTGAACGTGCCGAAGTACCAGCCGGCCAATGTGAACCGCGGCATCGTTCAGACCGCCTTCGGGAATTTCGGCGACTCGTTTACGAATGAGGCGGGGCAGGTGCTCGGAGCGCTCGGTTCGCCGGTGCTCGGTCCTATACAGACAGCCAATCGCGGACTTCCTCCTTCCGTTCCCGCCCCGAGTACCTACCCCGCCTTGGGATATGTTGCACCGCAAATACGCATTTATGTGGAGCTTCCTGGCCAGCGGACGCCGGATGTTCCTTATACCGGCTACAATAGGTTGGATGAACAGACGGCTTATCGCCAGTTCAACCTTGGCATGTGCGTGGCGCCTTCGTTCCGCCTCCACGTGGAGGGCGCTGCCCTCGATTTCGGCAACGTGCCGGCAGGCACGGGCTACTCGCCGGTCAACAATAACGGTGTGCATAGCGTTCCGTTTGCCCCAACGGGGACGGCACCCTACGATCCCAATAAGCCCAATAACTCCCTACCTAAGGTCTCACCGTGGGACGATCCGAAGCAATACGGCGAGTTTTTCCAACCTTTCACCTTGATGAGCGACAGCAACGTGAACCTGGTGGATTTGCGCATCGCCACGCTGATCGGGCAGCCCGGCTCTACGTTTAACGCCTCCTCTCTAACACCTGGCCTTGCCCCTTCCACAGGGGCTGCCGTGGCACAAGGGCTGCAGAGTGATCAGGTGGACCAACTGTTCTCCTCTTGGCTGCTTGCGCCTCCCTTCGGCTCTGCGAACAGCCCCATTCCTACGCCGGGAACGGGCAACATTGGGATCGTCTCCTCCTTCGACCATCCTTACAACAACGGCCAGGCAAACCTGAGCGATATTGTGTTCTATCCGATCTACAATCCGTTCTGGACGCCTACCAACGCCCTGCAGCCCTATCCCACGCTGCACAAACCTCTGCCCGGAGATGCGCAGGGCACGGTAGCTACCATCCCCGACGTGCCGCATGGCTATGTGCCAAGCGGTAACGGTTTGAAACCTCAGCCGCCGAAGCTCGGCATCGCCGTCCCTCTCGGCACACCGGTGGGAACCTACGTGGGAACGGTTGTGCCCTATGAGGATGAGATGCCGCTGCAGTGGCGAGAATGGCTGGCCGCATCGGGGAGTAACTATGGCAGTAGCGCTTTGGCCGGCAACGATGACGATATTCTCAATACCAATGCGGTCGGGCAGGCGCTGGAGGCCTATGCGAATCCGGGCATTCAGGTAAAGGTAACTGTGGTGCCGAACCGCCTTACAGGGGGAACCACGCAGGGCAGCTTGAGCCAAATAGATACGGTGGACCTTTTAGCGCCGAACAATTTGGAGAAATCCAGCCCGCGCGCTACTTTGCCCAACGGTTTCAACATGCTGCCGGCTGCCATTCTCTATCCTGCTGCCGATAATACCAGCAGCCTGTACCTCTACTGGGCCTCTAACTCATTGCGAGGCAATACGGCTCCTGGCCCCACAAGTCCATCCGATATTCTCTACAGCTGGCTTACCATGCCCTACCTTAATCTAGGCTCGTTGGGTGGGGTAGGCTACATGAGTTTTGCGCAGTTCGGCCAACCGACTCAGCAGCAGTGGTGGAACCCCCTGGCGCCTCTGCTCGATGTAACCAACGCCGGCTTGCTACTCGCCAGCCCCGCCATAGCGACAGCAAACGATGTGGATGCCAACGGCAACATTACCGTAGGGCCGCCTAGTGACAACGAAGCCTATCTCTTCTTTGCAGGCCAAGGACAAGAACAGATGCGGTTCTTCTGGCAGCCCTTGAGCGCAACCTATCCCTATGTGCCACAGGGAACTCCGAACTTTGTGCCCGGAAATCCCTATGTGCCAAAATACGACCCTGCCCCACTTCTGGTAAAGCTGGCTGCCGATAGCGGACGGAACGTTCCTGCTCAGAAGTTCCTCTACCTGTTCTACTCGCTTGGGCGCCAAGACCGTACACAAATCTACTACAACTTTAACCTAAGCACCAGTCTGAACGGCCAAATCGTGCAATCGGGTTGGCAACCGGATGGGATTCTGCTGCCAACTCCCATCACCTTAGAGCAACAGAGCCATCCGACGGCTATCTATCGGCGAGTCTATGCGCAAAATCCGTTCAATACAAGTTCGGATGTGCGCGTCTTCGACGCCATAGACCTCTACTTTACCGGTGTGTTACCGGGCCGTGGCGATCATGCCGAGACCCTCATGATCCGGTACGGAATATATCGTGGGGAGAACTTAGGCCCGAATGCTCCGGCTATGATGCCCGGCCAGCTCTTCGTTTTGCCGCTGCCTCCGGTAACGGATGAAACGCTGACCCGAGCGGGAGCTACAAACCATTTCGTTTCACGCGATGTGGGGTGGTATATCGGCTACAACAATCAACAGCTGTTTAGCAGCGTCCAGCCCTACATTTCACTGGAACGGATTGATCAAAACGGCAATGTGCTTCAGTTATTGGCGGGCCCCGGCACCTTTGATCCCGCGTCGCAAACAATTACCTATAACTCTGCTCTTGGTGGACGTATCGTTATTGATCCACAATCGGGTATTGTACGCTTCCCGGATGTTCCTCCGAAGAGCACCGATACTCTTCGGGTAAGCTACATTCCACAGGTCATGCGGCTGAACACCAGCCGAGACGATAGCAACCTGGTTGTTGCCGGCGGTTATGGGAATATCCCAACGAACCCGCTGCCACCGGCCTTCCAAGCGCATCCTGCGGTGGATGCGGTGGGCATCAACACTACGCCGGAGGTGCTGCTGGATCGCAGCCCCAACCCACGCCAACTGCTTACTAATCCAACCGTTGTGTTCGGCCCGGATGGGAAACCGCTAGGAGCCAATGGGGCGGCCATGCTTACGGATAGGCTTTGGCTGTTCTATCATAAAACGGACGTTACAGGAAAAACGAAATCGGCCGTCTACTTCAAGACGATGCGTCTGATGATCAAGCTGCCCTACCCGGTAGCGGTAGCCAAAAACAACAATGGAGTTACCCAGATAGTAGGTCTTACGGTAACTGGGGCTAGAGGCCCTTATGAGGTAGACTGGCAGCGTGGACGCATCTACTTCACCGAGGCGGATGAGGGCAACCAGGTGCAGGTATCCTATACCTACTACAATCCGGCTACCAACACCACGGCGAATTCCGGCACTCTAACCTATCAGGTCGCCTGGGGAGATGAGATGAGCGACACCCTCGGAAACGATGTTTACGAAGCGCCGTTGCCCGTTAACGGAGCTATTAACGAGGGGCAGATCGCCGTGTTAAAAGACCCGCTGGTGAACCGACTTTGGGTGTTCTGGGCAAGCACCCGCGCCGGCACAACCGATCTCTACATGGCCGCGTTCGCGCCAAAACTCTATCTGGACCTTGTGGGGCAGTAAACCTTCCGGTGTAGGGGTAGGCACAGGGCCTACCCCTACAAGCCCCCACCCCCCCGCCCCTCCCCCACTTTGGGAGAGGGGAGATTAGCAAAAGGGGCACGGTCACCGTGCCCCTACAGGCGGTTTCCTTTGATTAGCTTCCCTTTTGGAAACTCAACACAACCGCCCCCTTTCTCCCTGATAGGGGGAAAGGATGGGATAGGGGGCGAACAAGACAGGCTTACTCCATGAATTGGCTCTAGAAACGCTAGCCTCAACTGCCTCACCCCTTCCCCTCAGAACGGGTGGGAATGGAAACCCAAGATTTCTCGCCTTCGGCTCGAAATGACAAGCGTCTTTCGGCTCGAAAGAACAGTTGTATCGCTGGCTCTTCATGGCCGACCCTCTCCTCCCACAGGGGGAGGGGGGACATGCAAGTTAAATAAATAGAGGTTTACTCGGAGAGGTGAGCGTTATCGGGTGCTAGCCGGCTGCACTCCAGCATTTTAAGCCGCAGGTTTCGTTGCTAAAATAAGGGGCGAGGGCGCAGGGACTTCCAAAGGCCGCACGTGCTCAAAGCCGACCTCTTCTAGCCAACGCCTGATCTCGTTAAAAGAATAGGCGTCGCCTTGTTCGGTATGCACAAGCATATTGACGGCAAAAATGAGGGAGTGGGGAGGGCCGGTGCGCTCTTCATTCACGAGAAATTCAGCGATAGCGACCGTTCCTCCTGGCGCCAGCGCTTGATAAGTTTTTGCAATCAGTTCGCGATTGCGTATCTCACCCTCACTATGCAAAATATGTCCAAGGATAGCCACCTGGTAATCTTTGCCAAAATCGGCTGTGTGCATATCTCCTGCCACCAGTCGAAAGCGATCGGTAAGCCCAAAGCGAGAAAGCATTCGCCGTGTCACGCTCAAAACCGCCGGCAGGTCTACTACCGTCACGTGTACATGGGGCGATTGCATGGCCAAGCTAATGCCCCAAACGCCCGACCCGGCGGCAATATCGAGTACAGAATAGGGAGCATTGACTTGCGAGAGGCATAGCGACTCGGCGAGCGCATTCGCGGCGCCATGGTTGAGCGGAAAGAGCGCTTCAACAAACCTTTCAAAAAAGGCAGCTCCCTCATCGGCGTGGTCAACACGCGCTACAGGTTTTCCGCTCCGTACAATCTCGGCCAAACCCAGCCAGTTGGGAATAAGCTGCTCGCAGATATGGCAAAAAAGCTCTCCGTAGTAGTGCGGGCTTTTACGTACAAGAAAGGTAGTACTTTCTGGAGTTAATAGATAATGGCCTTCTGTGTCTTTGACCAACAGGCCCAAGCCGACTAGCGCGTTTAAAAGGGCTTTCAGTCCGCGAAATGAAGCCCCTGTTTTAGCGTGGAGCTGGTCAATGGTCAGCGGACCGGATGCCAACTCCTCAAATATATTATTATGAATTCCTGCATGAATAATTACGGGAGCTGCATGTCCCCACATAAGTTGAAGGATTCGTTCGGGGTTGACAGGTTGTTGTGTTTCAGAAACCATAGCTTGCAAACCCTCATTTGCTGATAAAAAATTTCGTTTCGAGAGTTTACCTGCACCATACTCCGACGGTCAAGGGAGGCATGACGGAATCGGGGTAAACTAGGCATATGCTCTCGCAATAGAAGGAGTGCAACAGGAATTGTAGATGAAATACAGGTATCTGCTACTTTTACTTATCTGCTTGCCTATGATCGCTATGGGAAAGGGAACACCGCAAACTTCCGCTTCCATAGCCTCTGTTTCCAAATGGCAGCGCGAGGCCTTGATCGCCGCCCTGATGCCTATGGCAAAGGCCATTATGGCACAACAGCGATCAGATGGCGCCATTGTTATGGGCAATAAGCCCCCCTATCGCCTGTCACCTTATGTAGCGAACTATGCGGCCCTGGGGTTGCTCGACGCCTACCAGGTAACCCATGATCCTAGCTTACTTCAGGCCGTAAAGCAATGGCAAAAGTGGTATTTAGCTCATCTGAATGCGGATGGCACCATCTACGATTATTCAGGCGATGTGGGCGCTTGGCACTCCACCAACGACTACGACTCGACCGATGCCTATGCGGCCACCTTCATGCTGCTAGCCTGGAGGTATGCCCAAGTCGCTAAAGACCCTATGTGGGTTCGGCGCCTGGTGACCGCATTGCCACAACTCGCCAATGCTGTTCGTCTCACTCTGCGCGGCGACGGGCTAACCATGGCTAAACCGAACTATCTTGCTATGTATACTATGGATAACGTTGAGGTTTATCGAGGATGGGTTGCAGCGGCGCAACTCGCGCAAAGAATGCATCGTGCCGATCTCGCCCACAGCTATAGGAAATTGGCAGAAGCAACCCTCCATGCTATTGATACACTGCTATGGGCACACGATACCCGAGGAGGTGGCCATTTTCTTATTGGCATTCAGCCCAACGGGGCAAAATTTGAGGTCAAACAGCCCATGGTTTGGTATCCCGATCAGATGGCTCAACTTATGGCGATCGCGTGGCTGCCTAAATCGGGTAGAACATGTGGCCTCTACTCTGCGTTGTGTAGGGAGGAGTTGAAGCTGCCCTCCATCATCATAACGGAAGATGAGCTAGGCTATGTGGTATGGTGGGCTTTAGCGGCAGAGACCGTAGGCGATAGGCCAACTCTATCGCGTATCTTGCAGTTGCTGATCGCCGTCCCGAAAACTTTGCCTGTGGTGATGGATGTGGGGTTAGAGGGGCATGTTTGCACCATTCTTGCCCACGCACTCACGCAAGGAAACCGCCAGTAGGGGGGGGCGGTAGAGACTGCCAATCTCGCGGCTCTAGAGCCAGCTCTGCAGAACAAGCTTATCTCATTCGCCCCCTATCCCATTCTTTCCGTCCTCGCGGACAGCAATGCAGCGGCCAGACAGATAAGCGATTAAGACAACCTTCCAGGCCGCTGAGGGGAAGGGCGTCGGAGCTGCAGAGATTGCCAATCTCACGGTTCTAGAGCCAGTTAGTACAGCAAGCCCACCTTGTTCGCCCCCTATCCCGTCCTTTCCCCCGATTCGGGAGAAAGGGGGCTATAGCGTTTAGTTTCCACAGGGAAGCTTATCAAAGGAAACCGCAAGTTAGCTTGTTGGTCTCCCCTCTCCCAAAGTGGGGGAGGGGAGTGGGGGTGGGGGCATGAAGAGCCGGGGATACGCCTGTCCTTTTGAGCCGGCGACGAGATAAACACCTGTCATTTCGAGCCGAAGGCGGCTGTCATTTCGAGCCGAAGGCGAGAAATCTTAAGTCAATTGCTTCACGGTTCTAGAGTCGGTTTGCAGAGCAAGCCCACCTTGTTCGCCCCCTATCCCGACCTTTCCCCCTATTAGGGAGAAAGGGGGCGGTTATGGTTAGTTTCCAAATGACAGCCTACCAAAGGAATCCGCTAGTGAGCTTACTGGTCTCCCTGAGAGGAGTCGGGTGCGCTGGCACGAACTAAAGTGTTCGCCTCGGTCTCCGCCACGGATTGTAACTTGATGAGACGAATGCCCGCCGTGGGCACCAGGAGATGCTCGCCGGACGTTTTTATCAACTCCACCCAATGGGAATCCAGATAGGTAAGTGTCCCGCTATCGGAATAGTTGGTATGGTAGTAGATGGTTACCATGTTATTTAGATACCGCTGTAGAGGGTGCGATAGGTTAGGGGTTTGCATGGGTGTTCCTTTCATTTTTTTGACTTACACTTATAGATGTAAGTTGCTGTGCGTAGGTTTCAAATTATTGGGGGGCTAGTGAAGGCCATGCTGCAAATTCGCGTAGAAAGCGGATCACCTGTTCGGCTGCGGCCTGAAAAAGCGCCTCGCCCTTTTCGGCGGTGGCGAGTTCTGGGTGACCGAAGGCGCCGCTCTGACTTAGTTGGTCAAAAGCACGCGGCACATCCACTCGACTAGGCCTGGAGAAGTCAGGGCAATAGAAGGCCGATTCAAAAGGGATATTCGCGCCGCTGGCGAGGTCGCGACGTACGAGTTCGGGACGGAGGCAGAGGATCATGCTGGTCTCTTGTTCGCAGGCATGGCTAACGACGGGTTGCTGAAGCCCAGGCACGGCCGCAACAGCGTCGGCAGCGAGCGTCCACCAGGTGCCTAGCGCAATCCACAGGTCGGGGAGGTGCTTATGTTGCATCTGAGCACGGTAGATAGCCATACGCCCGGGTGTGATGTTGCCTCCGTGGGCGTTGAGAAGGAAGATGCGTCGGAAGCCCGAGCCGATAAGGCTTTCGAGCATATCGCATAAGAGAGCGACATATGGCTCATTGCCCACGCTAACGGTGCCCGGATAGGCCCGATGATGATCGGAGGCTCCCACCCAGAGCACCGGTAGAAAAAGGGCGGCATCACCGAGGGCGGCTTCGGCACGGCGAGCAATTTCGGTACAGATAAGCGTGTCGGTGAGCAGGGGAAGGTGATGGCCGTGTTGCTCGAAAGAGCCGAGGGGCAGCACAACAACCCTATTCACCAGAGCGCGGGCTTCTGGCCAACTCTGTTCTCCAAGCTGCATTGAGAGGCACGCTCCTAGTTCGTATGCTTTTCTTCCCTAAATTGTACCGATTTCCAGGCGGCAAACAAGGGCTTTAGCTTGTTTCTTTGATATTTGCCGGTAGAGGTAACCGGAAAAGTCTCGCCGAAGACCACCACTTTGGGGCATTTTTCAAAGGGCAGGCGCTTTCTACAGGCGGCTAGGATGGCCTCTTCGGTAAGATCGCTGCCCTCTTCACGCTGCACATAGGCCCCAATCTCTTCCCCATAATAGTCGTTCTCGAAGCCTACGGCCATGGCAGCACGCACCCCCGGAATCGCGTTAAGAACCTCATCTATGTCGAAGGGAGAGTAGTTCACCCCACCACGGATGATCAGCTCTTTGATACGGCCGGTGATAAAGAAGTAGGGATTACCATCTTGACCCACAAGATAAAACCCTTCATCGCCCGAGCGGAACCACCCATGTGCAAAGGTATCGCGATTGGCCTCTGGGCGGGCATAATAGCAGCGCATCACGTTATGCCCACGAATGACGATCTCTCCCCGCTCACCGGGCGGCAGAGGGTTGCCGTTGGCGTCGTGAATGGCCATCTCATTTACCGGAAGCGGGCAGCCAATGGAAGGGAAGCCACATTCGCTGAGCCAGTAACGACGTGTGGGTTCGTCCAGAGAGATGGGTAAAAAGCAGGAGTAGCAGGTCGTTTCGGAAAGGCCGTAACCATGAATGAGCGGGATGCGAAACTGGCTTTCAAAGCGACGCGCCAGTTCGGTGGTGAGAGGGCCGGCCCCACAAAGGATGTGGCGGAAGCGAGACAGATCGTATTGGCTCATATCGTCGTTACGCTCACAGAGAAAGGCCAGTACGGTAGGCACCACGCTGCTCCAGGTACATCCCTCTGTTTCGACCGTTTTCCAGAAGGACTGCGCGTAAAACCGGCGGTTTAACACGACGCTGCCGCCGGAATAGAGTGGCGTGAGAAGGGTCACTACGGTTCCGTTTACATGATGGATAGGAAGGACGTTGATGGCCCGATCGTTAGGGCCGAAGCGGTTCCACTCGGCGATGCTGCAGGCATCCGCAAGAAGATTGGCGTGGTCGAGAATAACGCCCTTTGGGGGGCCGGTGGTGCCTGAAGTGTAGACGATCAGCGCCTCCGTATCGGGGCATAGGCTGGGTAGAGAGGGAGATGTTGCATAGTTGTTGAGAAGTTGTTCAAAGTACGGTATGCCATTACGGCCGTGGCTGCTGCCGGTTGCGATGAGGGCATGAGAGACGGCATTCGATGGCAACAACTGTTGTGCCCGAGAGAGTTGATCGTCAAAGGCGAAGACCGCTTTCACTTTGGCATTTGAGAGGATATAGCCAAGTTGTTCGTCCTCTGAACCTATGTTGAGCGGAACGACTGTAGCTCCGAGAAGCCAAGCGCCGAAATAGAGGAACACGGTACGGGGATCGTTGGCCATAAGGGTTGCGACGCGATGTCCCTCGGTAACACCTAGGCTCTGTAAAAGGGAAGCGACCTGCGATGCGCGTTGCAGGAACTCGGCATAGGTATAGGAGACAACCGGTCCGCTCTCATCATAGAAGGTCAAGTAGCGCTCGGCTGCATGCTCGTGTGCCCGCGTCTGAAGGAGCTGGCCGACGCTATCAAAAGGCGTGTAGCGCTGCTCCCAAGGTCGATTTGATAGGCAGCGGGCGTGATAGATAAGGGGTCGCGTTTCGGGAAAGACGCTTTCTTCCTCTAGCTGCATAACCCATTCTCCTCGCTTTCGTTTGCCTCGTTGCACCCGAAAGCTGTTATAAGTATCTTCATCTTTAGAAACGCGATTCCTGCTCGATTTGTTATCTTTTTAATAGCGGCAAGGAAAGGGTATGTGATTTCTAGCCATTATTCCCCGAAAACGGGTGTTTCTTATAAAGTAAGGATAGCAGTTCTCCGTCAGAGGGGGTTTCGTAGGAAGTAGCACGGTCGTCGTGCTTTGCTGGTTGGCTCTGGAGCCGTGAAGGAATTGACTTAAGATTTCTCGCCTTCGGCTCGAAATGACAGCCGCCTTCGGCTCGAAAGAACAGGCGTATCCCCGGCTCTTCAAGCCCCCACCCCCACTCCCCTCACCCAATTTGGGAGAGGGGAGACCAGTAAGTTCATTGGCAGTCCCTTATGATAACCTTCCCTGCGGAAACCAACCTTGACCGCCCCCTTTCTCCCGAATCGGGGGAAAGGCCGGGATAGGGGGCGAGTGAGATAGGCTTGCTTTGCAGAACTGCCTCTAGAGCCGTGAAGGAATTGACTTAAGATTTCTCGCCTACGGCTCGAAATGACAACCGCCTACGGCTCGAAATGACAAGCGTCTATCTCACGAGAAATGACAGGTGACTTCATCTCTGCAAGACCGACACCCTCCCCTACAGGGGGAGGGGCACCTCGCGGTGGGCGTCCTAGCGGACGGCGCCTTTGCTGCCTGTTTTATTCCCTTCATCGGCTATCTCTCTGGCCGATGCTTCGCCGTCTGCAAGACGGAAAGGTCGGGATAGGGGGCGAACAAGACAAGCACGCTTTGCAGAACTGTTTCTAGAGCCGCGAGATTGGCAGCCCTTATCCCTCGCCTTTTTAGAAAGCGGAGTTAACCCGAATCTACTTGCTTTCTAGGGGCACGCACGGTTGCACACCAAGGCGCCGCAAGAGCCAAACCATAGGGCACCAGTTTGTAAAGGCCGATTGGAACAGATTAAGCCCCACAAAAGCCGTGAAGGCGTAAAACCAGGGACTTACCCAGTAGCCCAACGCAACACTCAGCGTTACGAAGGCACCTGCGATGAGGCGAAGCCAGCGTTCAACGGTCATCTTAACGTTCCTCCTTCTGTGTTAGAGTGAGTGGACTTCGGTAGCGGGAGCGGTTACCACCGTCCCCCCTGCAGAATCGAGATCGGGCCGACCGAAGGGAGCAAATCGGTCTAAATCCCGACTGCGGCGGCGCACCAGGTAATAGAGCACAGGCACCGCCAAGCGCGAGAGAAGTGTCGAGGCGATCTCACCGGCCATGAGAGAGATGGCCAGCCCTTGAAAGATCGGATCGAAGAGAATGACAAACGAGCCGACAATTACCGCCGCTGCGGTGAGAAGCATCGGGCGAAAACGTGTGGCGCCGGCCTCAATGACAGCCTCTTCTAAGGGAAAGCCCTGACGTAGGCGCAACTCGATGAAGTCCACCAGAATAATCGAGTTGCGCACGATGATGCCGGCACCCGCGATGAAACCGATCATGGAGGTGGCCGTGAAGAACGCCCCGAGCAATGCGTGGGCCGGCAAGATGCCTACAAGCGTAAGGGGGATCGGCGCCATGATGACAAAAGGCGTGATGAAAGACCGGAACCACCCCACGATCAGAATGTAGATGAGAATCAGAACGACGGCAAATGCAAGTCCCAGATCGCGAAAGACCTCATAGGTTATCTGCCACTCACCGTCCCACTTCATAGAAAGACGGTTCGTGTTGTTCGGCTGTCGAATGCTGAGTATGTTGAGATGCGTACCATCCGGCATTCGCAATTGCGATAACTTTTTGTTCATCGCCAAAATGGCATAGACCGGGCTTTCCAGCCGTCCGGTGACATCGCCTGTTACGTAGACCACCGGCAGTAAGTTTTTATGGTAGATCGACTCGTCTGGGGGTACCTCTATCGTTCGCACCAACTCGCTCAGCGGCACGCTGCGCCCATCCTGGGTGGGGACATAGAGATTTTGTAGGCGGTTCAGACCGCTGCGATCCCCACGAGGTAGTTGTAGCCAAATGGGCACATCCTCGCGTGCTTCTGGATCGTGGGCCAACCCTATCGCCTCTCCGTGTAAGGCCATCGTCAGTTCGTTGACGGCCGTCTGCACGTCCACATGGGCTAACGCGGCCTTCTGTCGGTCTACCATCATCTGATAGGTTGGTTGTGCGTCGTCGTGGTACCAGTCTACGTCGGTAACATCCGGAGTCTGTTCAAAGACCCGTTTCACCTCTCGCGCCACAGCTGTCCGCTCGGCATCGGTGGGGCCGTAGACCTCGGCGACCAAGGTTTCGAGTACCGGCGGGCCGGGCGGAACTTCGGCGACCTTCAGCCGCACTCCCCAGGCTTTTGCAATGCGGGCTAATTCGGGGCGAATGGGCTTTACAATATCGTGGCTTTGTAGCTTTCGGTGCTGTTTATCCACGAGGTTCACCTGGATGTCGGCCTGATAGGCCGCGTTTCTCAGATAGTAATGCCGTACAAGGCCGTTGAAGTTGTAGGGGCTGGCGGTGCCCACATACAGTTCGTAGTTGGCCACCTCCGGCACGGTGGCGATATAGTCGGCTAATGCCTTGGTGGCCGCCGTTGTCTGCTCCAAAGTGGTGCCGTTCGGCATATCTACGATCAATTGAAATTCGTTCTTGTTGTCGAAAGGCAACATCTTTACCACCACCAACTTCAGAGCGATAAGCGACATCGCGCCGAGTAACAGGAAGACCACGCCCCCGAAGAAGAGCCGACGGGCTTTTGGCGAATGGATTAGCGGCTTCATCACGCGCCGATAAAGCCGAGTTGTCCAATCGTCCGGCGACTTTTTCTGGTGGTCGCTTGGTGGGGTGGTGGGTTGGGTGCGCTGATGGTGTCTGCCGAGAATGATATTGGTAGCCCATGGCGTAACGATAAAGGCCACAGCAAGAGAGAATAACATGGCGGCAGAGGCCCCTACCGGAATGGGGCGCATATAGGGGCCCATCAGCCCGCGAACAAAAGCCATCGGCAAAATAGCTGCGATAACGGCGAACGTAGCGAGAATGGTGGGGTTACCAACCTCGTCTACCGCGCGAATCGCCACATCTCTTAGGGAGAAGGGCTTTCCCTGCTCCATGCGAAAGTGCCGAACCATGTTTTCGACAACCACAATGGCATCATCCACAAGAATCCCGATTGAGAAGATCAGGGCAAACAGGGTGATGCGGTTTAGGGTATAGCCGTAGAGATAGAAAATGAACAGGGTGAGGGCGAGCGTTACCGGAATGGCAACACCCACGATCAGCGACTCGCGCCACCCCAAAGCCAACGCTATCAACAGCATAACCGAAACCACGGCGATCAGCATGTGAAAAAGCAGTTCCATCGCCTTCTCGTTGGCCGTAGCGCCGTAGTCGCGCGTAACCGTGATGTGCACGTCGGATGGCAGGATGACCCCTTTCAGGGTGTCTACTTTATTCATGACCCGCCGTACCACATCTACCGCGTTGGTGCCCGGCAGCTTCGATATGGCCAGTGTAACGGCCTCTTGAAGCGATGTGGTTTTCTTACCGGTCGCCGGCCCATAGCCGAAAAAGACATAGTTTTGTGGCTCCGAAGGCCCTTCGACCACTTGAGCCACATCGCGCACAAAGATGGGGTGCCCGCCAACACTACGCACTACCACGTTCTGCACATCTTCGGCATTGCGAAGAAAGTCGCCCGTTCGCAACAGTATTTGGGTGTTATTCTTATCAAACGACCCTGATTGCTGTTGGGCGTTAGCTCCCTCAAGTGCATTGGCTACATCGAGAGGAGTCAGGCCGTAGGCCGCCAATCGCGCGGGCTTCAGAATAACCCTTACCTGACGCGGCTCTCCACCGATGATATCTACATTAGAGACGTCGGGCACCTGTTTAATGGCATCCCGAAGCCGCTCGGCGAGCTGGCGAAGCGTGTAGTAGTTGTAGTTTGCACCGTGAAGCGTCAGCGCTAAAATGGGCACGTCATCAATGGAGCGCATCTTCAGAATGGGCTTTGACGCACCCGGAGGCAGCCTATCGTAATATGGCTGCAATTTTTCCTCCAAGCGCACGAGGCTCTGCTCTGGGTCTTCTCCCACATAGAAACGCACAATGATCAAGGACTGCCCTGGGCTTGAGGTGGAGTAGATATATTCGACGCCCGGCACATCGTGAATCACCCGTTCCAGGGGGTTTGTTATCCGTTGCTCCACCTCTTTCGCCGTGGCTCCGGGCATCTGAACCATGACATCTATCATGGGAACATGAATTTGCGGTTCCTCCTCTCTGGGCGTGCGAACCACAGCGAGGAGGCCTAAAAGCAACGATGCCAGAATAATGAGTGGAGTTAGTTTGGAAGAGACGAAAGCCGCGGCTAACCTGCCGGCAAACCCTAGGCGCGAATGAGCCGATCCGTCTGGATGATGCGGCATATGTCCCCCTTTTGGCTCGCCCGAAACCTCGTGGATATGTTCGGTATGATGGTCGGCCATTTGGTCTATCTACCCTCCTCTGCAGGTCTTATCTGCAAACCATCCTGTAGCTTTGGGGATGAAGCATCGGCGACGATGCGCTCTCCCGGATTAAGCCCCGAAAGCACCTCGAGGCTCTTTCCGTAAGACTGCCCTAGCGTCACCAACCGCAGATGGAGCACGTTCTGGGGGTCAACAACATAGACGTAGTGAAGTCCTTCTCGCTCCATAACGGCTTCGGCCGGTACAAGCATACGCCGTTCCGTGCCGACAGGGAGTTTCACACGGCCAAACATTCCCGAACGAACACTCCTATCTGCAGGCAGCAGCACCTTCACGGTAAAGGTATGGCTGTTCGGGTCACCCTGCGGCGCGATCTCGGTCACAATGCCCATGAGGTGCCTGTTTCCTAAGGCATCTATCTGAACCTCGAGGGGCTTTCCTACGGTGACGGCGGGTAAGGCGCTTTCCGGCACGGTCAACTCTAAGCGATCCTGTGTGCCCTCCTCACGAAGAACGGGAACGCCGGGCATAGCCATCGTGCCAACATCCGCTAGCTTTTGGGTGATCACGCCATCGAAAGGCGCACGTAGAACCGCATAGCTGCGCGTGATACGGGCGAGCTGGAGCGCCACGCGGCTCTGTTGTAAGGCGGCAAAAGCGTTTTGCGTCTGTTCGTGCCTCACCTGCGCTTTCGCTGCGGCCGCTTCGGCTTCGCGAAGGCCGGCTTCCGCCCGACGTATGGCAGCCTGTGCCTGGCGTACCGCCTCCGCCGCCGCCTGCTTTTCTTCGGAACGGCTTCCCTCGTTCACGAGGCTCTGTTGTTGCAGAGCGCTCTCATATTGTGCCTTGGCGACCTCATAGCGGCTTTGGTAAGTATCGTACTGCTGGGCCGAGATAGCCCCTTCGTTATAAAGCTCTGCCATGCGATGGAGATCTCGTTCGGCAAGAACGAGTTGGGCTTTCGCTTGCGTCACTGCGAGAGCAGCTTGGGCACGCTCCTGCTTGCGTGGGCCGGTATCCACCAACTGTTGCTTTGCTTTAGCCGCTGCTAGGGCGGCTTGGGCTTCGCGTAACTGGGCTTGTGCCGCCGCAATTTGAGCGTTGTCTACCTTGCCTTCCATCTGTTCGGCCATCTGCGCCCCTCGATAAGCCGCCTCGGCAGCGAGAACACCGGCTTCTGCTTGAGCGATACTCGCATCGAGATCGCGGGTATCCAAAACCGCCAACACCTCTCCCGCCGTCACATGACTTCCTTCATGTACAAGCAAGGAGAGAATGCGTGCTGTTATCTTGGGCGCAATATCCGTCTGAACAACCGGGCTTACGTTACCGGTTACCTCTATGGTTTGTGGCAAAGTGGTTAGGGCGACCGTCTCTACGGGGACGGTAAGCGCCGCCGTGTTGCTTGCGGGGTGGCTTTGTGAGTCGGCTGCCTCTGCGGAGGAGCTATGTCCATGCCAAAAGACCATGCCCACCAACCCGATGAGCAGAAGCAGGCCAACCAAAACGATTTTGTGTCGTTTGCCCAGCGTTCCGATTCGCTGCCATGCGGTCATGGTCTGTAAACCTCGATGTCTGATAAGTTGATATATATCTATATTCATATGTAATGCCTCCAAAAACTACGCTATCCTATCTCCAGGGCGAGGGATGGATGAGCACCTACAAGCCGTTTGGGCTAGGTGCATGGAACATCTACTTTTTATGATGGCGGATGCAATCGAGCAAGAGCAGAACGCTTGGATCGGCGATCCGATAGTAGACGTTCGTGCCCTCACGGCGTGCGCTGAGAATGCCTTGGTCTTTGAGGATTCGCAGTTGCTGGCTTACCACGGCCTGCTCTGCCTCTGCGGCCTCCACGATTTGGCTTACGTTGCGCTCTCCGCCGGCGTGTTGAAGATAGTCGAGAATGCGAAGACGCAGCGGATGGGCGGCATTTCGGATGATAGGCGCCACACGTTGAAGCGTCTCCAGGTCTATGAGTTGGTCTTTCGTTTCTGTTGTTGCCATGCCGCTTCCCTTATATAGATGCTAGCTATATAGCTATACGCCTATGTTTTGGCGATGGTTCCACACTTACGCCAACTCCTCTTATGGGCGCGACTCTGCCAAGGCGGCCGTGATCGTCTGTTCCATGTTCCAGGCATGCCCTTCGTTATAGGCGGCCTCAAACCGATCCTCTCCCAAGAGCGCACGCGCTTGTGCAAGCCAGCCTTCGCCTTGCTCGGTTAGCTCGTAGGGCGACACTTTCACCTTTGTATCCTCCAGAATGCGATGCGCCCCGCCGATCAGGCGCGCTGCACAAATTGCGAAAGTAACCCTCTGTTCCTTTGAGTAGCCCTCATGTTGTGCCTGCCAAGCCCTATAGACCCCATAGGCCCGGAGGGTGTAGGCGATCTCGTCTACATCTTTGTGTTCTCTGGCCACGGTGAGGGCCTCGTCTAAGTAGTCGCGGGCTGTTTTCTCTTGATGGTTCAATAGAGCGAGTAGCGATAGCTTTCTTAGCGGTGCGGAGATGGCTATGGGGAAATGGTATTGGCGCCCCCATTCCACGAGTTGCTGGAACATCTGATAGGCCTGTTCATAGTTCCTTTCTCGAAGGGCTAGGGTGGCAAGGCCGAAGTTTGCAAGCACGCTATGGGGGAGAAAGGGTATATCGTCGGGAGTAGGATAGAGCTGAAGAACCTCCTCGAAGTATTGCTTGGCCTTTTCATACTCGCCCTGATAGTAGGCTAGGCGTCCGAGCTGGGCCAGAGTGGTCGCTTCTTTCCAGGGCTCGCCCATGTTACGACCGATGGCGAGGGCTTCCTCCTCCAAAGCGAGCGCTTTGGCATATTCGCCCTGCTCTTGGTAAACATGGGCTAGGGCGTTCAAATAGAGCGGCAGATTGCCCACATAACCGTGTGTTCGAGCGAGCGCAAGAGCCTCTTCAAAGAGCGAACGAGCACGCTCAAACTGACTCTTTTGTTGTAGTAGAACCTGACCAAGACAGAAGAGATCGTAAGAAAGGCTTATTTCATCGTCCAATTCACGATGCAGAGCGATGGCTTGTTCGATATACTCTTGCGCCCTTTCAAAGTCGCCAAGATTATAGGGGACTGTGGAAAGCTCGGTGAGCATAATGGCCTCTTTGATCCGATCTCCTATGGAACGGAAATGGGCATATGCCGATTTGAAATGGGCTTCGGCGGCAGGATAGTCTTTCTGTAAAAAGGCGAAATAACCCTTAAAGCGATGGGCAAAACCCTGTAGCTCCTCGTGATGAAGGTGTTCGGCCAGTTCCCATAGCTTTTCCGTATAGGCTTGACTCTGTTCGAGGTCTCCGAGCCGATAGCGCAAAAACGCGGCCAATATCAGCCCTTTACCATGGAGATAGTCTTCAGCAGAATAGCTCTCTAACGCGGCCTCACACCAGGCAAGCCCCTCTCGGAGAGGGCCTTTCAGAAGCCAGAAATCGCTTAGGGCAACGCACAGACGCAGACAGGCTTCCCAATCGTGTTGGCGTCTGTACCAGGTATAGGACTCCTCTATGTTTGCCCATTCCTCTGTTAGCCGCTCGGTCCAATAGGCTCCTTCGTTACTTAAAAGTTCGGCGCGGGCGGCGTTGACAATGTCCATGTAGTAGTGCGCGTGCGCCCGGCGAACTCGGCTTTCAAACTCCGGCCCTCGTTCCCGAAGTTTCTCCACAGCATACTCTCGAACCGTTTCCAGCAGTCCATAGCGCACTTCCCCCTTACGCTGCCGCATCGTACAGAGCGACTTCTCGACCAAACCTTCTAATGGCTCAAGCACCTCCCAAGCCTCTAGTCCGAGGGCTTCCTCTCCTATATGCTCTAGCGCCTCTAAGCTCCATCCTCCGCGAAATGCACCTAAACTGCAAAACAGCTCCTGTTCGCGATGGGATAGCAGTTCGTAGCTCCAGTCTAAAGTAGCGCTCAAGGTTCTATGGCGGCTCAGCTCGCTGCGCATGCCCCCTCGCAAAATTCGTAGACGTTCATCCAGGCGATGGGCAAGCTCCGGTAAAGAGATCACGCGTAAACGGCTGGCCGCCAACTCCAACGCCAGCGGAATGCCGTCGAGCTTATGGCAGACTTCCACCAAAGCCTTTAGGTTTTCGCCATCTACTCGGAACTCGGGTAGCACGTTTTGTGCACGTTCCACGAAGAGCGCCAAAGCCTCATAGTGCGCAACTTCCGCCAGACTTAAGCTCTCGTTCGCCGACGGCAGGCTCAACGGCAACACGGGGTAGACGCGCTCGCCTATAACGTGCAAGCGCTCACGACTGCTTGTCAGTATCTTTATCTCCCCACATTCGCGGAGGATTCGATTCACCAATCTCCCTACAGCCTCTAGGAGATGCTCGCAGTTATCTAGAACCAGTAGCAGCGCCTTGTTGCGCAGATAGCGCAGAAGGACTTCCTCCATTGGCTCCGTTGATGTTTCGCGCAGCCCAAGCACACTCCCTATTTGAGAAGCCACTCCGTTTCCTTCTTGTACCGAGGCCAGCTCTACCCACCAGACCCCGGCGGGAAAGTGCTCAAGCATCTCTGCTGCCACCTGAAGGCTTAATCGGCTTTTTCCGCTGCCACCCACTCCCACCAAGCTCACAAGGCGTCCTCTTTCAAGCAGGTTGCGGATCTCCTCGATCTCGCGCCCTCGTCCGATGAAACTGCTTAGTTGAAACGGCAGATTGTTGGGGTAAAAGCCTCCGGCAAGAGAGCGCAAGGGGGGAAAGTCTCGTTCCAACTCCGGATGAATCAGCTGGTAGATATGCTCTGGTGCTTTCAGGTCGCGTAGCCGATGCCAGCCGAGATCGAGCAGATCGGATTCGGGCGGCAGGTGACCTTCCACAAGAATTTTGGTAGCCTCCGAAAGAATGAGCTGCCCGCCATGTGCCACTTCCACAAGCCGGCTCGTTTTGTTAAGAGGCGGCCCCAAATAGTCCTCCTCTTGTTGCATGGCGGTGCCACTGTGTAGCGCAACACGCACCCGTAGGAGGCCGGTTTCAGGAGGCCATTCTTGGGTGGGGAGGGCTTTCAAAAAATCGAAGGCGGCATGTACCGCCTCAGTGGCCGAGGTAAAAGCGGCGAACCCCCCATCGCCCATCATTTTGAAGAGATGCCCCTCATGTTTCGAAATGACATTTTGGAGGAGCGCATTGTGAAGGGCGAGAGCCGTCTGCATCGCCTCGGGGGCGCTCTCCCACAGTTTGGTGCTGCTCTCAATGTCAGTACACAAAAATGTCAGTGTGTGAGACGGAACTTGCATCATCCATCCTCTGCCGTTTTGTCGAGGAAGAGGCTTAGGATACAACCGAACAGACTCTTTGATTTAATATACCTCTTCAGCTTATCAAAGCGAATTTCTACAAGAGGTCACAAGGTTAGCCTCTAGATTTCTACCCATATGCCGCCGCGTTCATCGGAGTTTTGGCAGGCCGTGATGATTCGCTGTGCCGCCAAGCCATCTTCGAATGTAGGAGAGAGCGGTGAGGGAGGCTGCCCCTCTTCATGGCGCGCGACATTCGACACGAAGTCGAAGAGGCTGTGAATATGAAACTGTATCCAGCCTACACTGTTTTTGGTAACACCTAAGGCATAGGGTTTGGGATAGCGCGAGACACATTCAATGCGCTGAAAGCCACGCTTTCCCCCCAAAGCCTCTTCCGGCAGCGTGGCATCGTAGATATCGAGCCAGTTGGGTTCCATCAAATTAAAGCGCAAGGCGCCACGACTTCCATGAAGCTCCAGGCGAATCTCATCCTGCGCCCCGGTTGCCAAACGCGAGGCCTCCAAGCTTCCATAAGCGCCTCCTGCCAACTGAGCCTGCACGAGCGCGATATCGTCCACATCCACTTTGCGCATCTGCCCGCTTCTTACATCCAACCGCTCGGTAATCACCGTTTGCAGACGGGCGCTAACCCGTTGAAACTCTCCGGCACGCCCTACTGGAAGCGGAGGCCCTGCCAAGAATCGCACGAGGTCGAAAATATGCGCCCCTAAGTCGGCGACGGCACCTCCGCCGCTTCGTGCCTTATCCATGCGCCAGGTATAAGGGCGCTGGGGAGAGATATAACCCGCATGGAGATAAGCCACGCGGAAACCGAACAGGTCTCCTAAGAACCCCGATTCGGCGAGCTGTCGCGCCCGTAGAATCGCCGGCACAAAGCGATAGTTGAAGGTCATCTGTTGTACGGTGGGAACGGTGCGTGCTAAGGCGACGATCTCCTCGGCCTCCTCTTTTGTGAGCGCCAGCGGCTTGTCACAATAGATGTGTTTGCCCGCCTTCAGGGCATCACGTAAAATAGGGTAGTGGAGATCATTGGGGGCACAGATATTGATGATCTGAATATCCTTGCGTTCCAACAGGGCCTGGTAATCGCGTGTCGCAAACAGAAAACCGGTCTGCTCTTGTGCCTTTTTCCCGCTCTCCTCGGTGGCCGTGCAAACCCCCACCAAACGCAACCTAGCCGGTAACGGATCGTAAAAGAGGGGTAACGATAGATAGGCATGAGCATGCACTTTCCCAATGAACCCATAGCCCACCATCCCAACACCGTAGGTTCGCATCTTGCCCTTCCTCGTACGCTGGCGAGTTTCTGCAGGAATTCTACCACGTTGTTATGAAATAAAACGAGGAACCGATGCCCAAGAATGCGACGATGATACATCACTCATGGGACCTAACGCCTCAAGAGGCTATTCAACTACAGAAAAAGTTAGCCAAAGAAATCCGTGTGGAACCTTTAGACGTCGAGAAGGTTAAGCTGGTGGCCGGCTGCGACATCTCTTTTGCTGCCCATGCCTCCACAGATACACCGGTTTTTGCCGGCGTTGTGGTACTTGAACTGCCCCAACTTACCCTGAAGGAGCGGGTAGGGGTTCGCACCATCTCTCCGTTTCCCTATATCCCCGGCCTTCTCTCTTTTCGGGAATCGCCTCCTCTCCTCGAAGCCTGGGAGCGGCTCTCTACCCGTCCCGATGTTCTCATTGCGGATGGGCAAGGCCTCGCCCATCCACGCCGATTTGGAATCGCGTGCCATCTTGGGCTACTATTGGATGTGCCGAGTATCGGGGTGGCCAAAAGCCTGCTTGTAGGGCATCATGATGCGGTTCCAAACCAGGTTGGTGCTTGGCAACCGATTGTGGATCGGGGTGAGATGGTGGGGGCGGCGCTTCGTCTGCAACAAAACGTGGCTCCGATCTATGTCTCGGTAGGGCATCGGGCAGACCTAACGAGCGCCATTCAACTGATTCTTCAATGCAGAGGTTCTACCCGTTTGCCTGAACCCACTCGGCAAGCGCATCTCTATGTGAATGCCCTTCGTCGGGGCGAGATACCGTTGGTCTGAACTTCTTATCCCCGGTCGCTTTACTCATTCGAGTAGGGAGACAGGAGTGGAGGAGAGAGGGAATTTAAGTTTAGAGGAGGCTTTCGCGGCGCTGCGGCAACTTATAGAAGACAAGCGCTCTGAGATTTATCGGCAGATACGATGGTTGAGTAATATTGGATACTATCGTCAGCTATAGAGGTATGCGGCTTATGCCGAGCAGATCAAAAGCTATGCAGAGAAGATGGCCGAACACGGAGGGAGGAATCTGTTTGTTTGCACAGCAGGGCGAAACATCTGCGGGCTGTGCCTATTTGAGAGATCAATGCGGGAATGGATGAACGAAGTTCCATGAGGCCCTCTCTCGAACTGGTGCTTGGGCCCGCCGGCGCCGGCAAGACGCTATATGCTCTAAGGCTTTATCAGCGCAAGCCGGCCCGCACGCTTCTCATCACGGCGACCCAAGTGCAGGCAGAGCGCGCCCTGACGCTTTTAGGGGAGGAGGCATTGCCGAACACGGTGATGTCTCTGCAGGAGTTCATCGGGCGTCTGGTGGAGGGTGGCGGCGTCGAGGTGGTGGGGCGCTCGTTTCAGCGCCTGCTCCTACAGGACATCATCGAAAGGTGGCTCTATCCGGACGATTATCTCAACCCCATGCGTTTTTATGAGGGGTTTCTTGCCGCCTTGCTTGAACAGATTCGGGAGTGGAAGCTTTCGGGGCTTTCACCGCAAAACATTCAAGAGATCGGGCCGATGGCCGTAGAGGCGACGGGAAATCCCCGCGAGACAGATAAACTTCTCGAGCTTGCAAGGCTCTACGGTGCCTACGAGAGGTTTTTGCTGCAACATCACCGACAGGATGCCGAGGGCATGTTGCTGCTGGCAAGGAAGCGCTTGCAGTTGGGGCATGTGCGTTGGTTAGCAGATTTCGATACCCTCATCTTAGATGGCTTTTATTTCCTCTATCCGGCTCAAAGCGCCCTGCTGATGACGCTGGCGGAGTGCTTTCCACAAATGCGGTTTGTGGTAACCCTGCTCTACGACCCCAAGCGACCTCTGCTCTTTGCCCCCGCGGAGCCGACTATCCGGCGATTAAAAGCCGACTTTCTGTGTCGTGAGACGCTGCTTAGCTCCCCTCAGGCCCCGATGACGATTGCGGATGTGTTAAGTCAACGTCTTTTTCATGATTCGCGCTTTGAGCCTTTGGAAAGTGCGAATCTGGAGCCTGTTCTCCTGTTCGACGCCCCCGATGTCTATATGGAGGCGGAGATGGTGGCGCGTACCTTTCAAAGTCTACACGAAACTGGAGAGTATCGGTGGAGCGATTTTGCTGTGGTGGTGCGCAACGCCCAGGCCTACGCTCCGACTCTTTTCTCGGTTTTTGAGCGTTATGGCGTTCCGATAGGCACCTATGCCGGCGAGGCGGTTGCCGAAAATCCACTGATACGTGTTCTCGTCGCCTTTCTCGATCTGGTGCGACACGACTGGCCGCATGATGCCGTGCTGGCCTTTTTCAAGTCCTCTTACACCCAAACGCCCCGTGAAGAGGTGGAGCGACTAAGGTTGCTTGCTCATGAGAGAGGGATAAGGCGAGGGAGAGAAGAGTGGGAAGCTTTGCTGCCGGCTCTCGCGCCTTCATCGGCATCCGCCCGACTGCTTGAGGCGATGTTGAATCGGACGGAGCGGTTACAACAGGCACAGAGCGTTCAGGATATGGCCGAGGAGATTGAGCTTCTGTTTGAGGAGTTCGGTTTTGCAGAGGCCATTGCACTCGGCGAGCCTTCGCGGCAAAAACGCGATCAGGAGGCTTACCGTTTGGCCATAGAGACCCTTTACTCTATGGCCGATATGATGCGGCTTACCGAACGAGAACGAATGCCTTTTGGCGATTTTGTCGAGAGACTCATCACCGCATGGCGTAATAGCCCTATTGTGGTGGGCTTGGGAGAAGATCAGGTCTGGATTTCTGAACCTTACGATGTTCATCAAAGACGGCCTCGTGTCGTAGCGGTAATGGGGCTTCTAGAACGCCTATTTCCGCGCCGCCTTACCGAAGACCCTTTTTTGCCGGATGCCGTGCGCTATCGGTTGTATGAACAAACAGGTCTTTATTTAGCACCACGTGAGGCACGTGTGAACGAAGAGCGCTTGTTGTTCTATTTAGCGGTAACAGCCCCTGCAGAGCGGCTTATTCTCTCCTATCCGCGAAGCAGTGGCGAGGCGGACACCCTTCCCTCTTTCTACCTGGATGAGGTGAGGGAGGCGCTGGCTACCAACCCGGAGTTGTTGCGTGTGGTATCGCGCCGTTTGACCGATGTAGCTCCGCGCTCGGAGGACACCGGTTCATGGCGTGACCGCCTTCTGAACCTTTGCCTACCCCTGTTCGACCCCGCCGTAACAGAGGAGCAGAGGGCCGAGATACGCGAAATGGTGAATCGGTTATGTGTCGAGCATACATCGGCGCGCGAGCTTTTGCGCGCTGTTGCCGAAGCGCGGTTTCTGCCCCCGCTACCACGTGTAGAGGAAGAGACAACACGAGCATGGATGCGCGAGCAGACGAAACGTTGTTCGATCGCCGAGCTAGAAGTCTATGCCCGTTGTCCCTTTCGTTACTTCCTGCAGTACCGTTTGCAGTTGCGGGTAAGCATCCAAGCCAGCTTCGCTTTACTGCAGGAGAGGCTGCTCCATGATGTGCTATACCGTGCCTTCTCCGAGTTGTCGGCCACGGATGGGCAGGCGATTCAAGAGGTGTTGGAGAGAGCGTTGGAGACCGAACTTCAAAATCTCGTAGCCGACATTTCGCCGCACCGCAAACGCCTCTTGCGACAAGGTCTAATACGTATCTTAGAAACCATTGCAGAGAAGGAGCAGTTTTATAGCCGATGTTTGCCCTTGCGTCCGCTCCATTTTCATCTGGCATTCGGTGTGTCGCAGGCGAATTCGGCAGTGTACGATTCAAGCTCTTTATCCCGGCCACTGGTTATTCCAAACCCACAAGGTGGCGAGCCGATTGAGCTTTATGGGGTTGTGGATCGAGTAGACAGAGATGCCGATGGAGAGGTCGTTTTCCTGATGGACTATACAACGGCACAGCCCCCGTCTTGGCCAGAGATCACCGGCGGTAAAGCCCTTCGACTGCCTCTGATGATGCTGGCCCTGGAGCGTCTCTTTGGGATGCAGGTTGGAGGTCTGTGCATAGATTCTGCCACCCAAAAGGCGCGTGCCCGCCTCTTTCGTACAAGCAGGGTAGCGTTTCGGCGATTCAAGCTGATCCCAGAGCGCGAGAAGGGAGACCAGGTGCAACCGTTAAACGACGAACAGTATGAAGCCATGCTGCAAGCGGCCGTTGCAGCGGCAATTCGCCATGTGAACTCCATGCGGCAGGGCTATGTAGCGGCGACGCCAGGAGCACACTGCCGTTTTTGCCCCTATTCTGACATCTGCCGCACGACGCCTCAAGGCCATGACGGCGAGCCGTTATACCGCATGGATGTGGTGCCGAGATCGAGTGTTGGCTCAACAAGGGAAAAGGACACGGCACAAGAAACCGGTGGGGGCGGAGCCTAGTTTTAAGCTCCAGCCACACGCGTCCGAGAGAGCTTTGCAGATGGTGAGGCCTAGTCCGTTACCGCCTGTAGCCGTGTTTCGGGAGCTATCGGGCCGGTAGAAGGGTTCAGTCAGACGCTCCAACTCGCTTGGGGCGAGAGGGGTGCACTCATTAAAAATCTCCAGTTCGGCGCCTTGAGCGGCGGGTTTCAGGGTAATTCGCACCTGGCCGCCTTCTTTCGCATATTTTATCGCATTTTCCACCAAGTTTCGCACTAGCATCTCGGCGTGGTTGGTAGGGGCAATGATCTCAAGAAACGGTGGAAGCTCCGAGTGGATTTGAAGATGACGTTTGCCCGCCAAAGCGGCATAATGGGCAAGTTGACGTTCACAGATTTCCACAAGGTCAATAGCCTCGCCGGAGGGGGTAGGGGCCATCTCGATGCGGTTTAATAGCAGGAGATCGCGCACCAGCGCCGTGAGGCGCCGTGTTTGAGTGAGCGCCTCTTCCACGTAGACGCGATATTCTGTCTCGCTGCGTGGACGCTGAAGGGCTAGTTCCAGATGGCCGGAAAGCGCTTGGAGAGGCGTTCGCAATTCATGAGAGACGGCAGCATAGAAACGCCCGCGAGCTGCCGCCGATTCGGCCAGGCGGTCGAGTAGGCCGTTAAGTGTGGCCACAAGCTCGACGATCTCGACGTCTTTTGAGGGGGCTGTGAGATGGACGCGCATACGCTCTACCGATGCCGAACGGGCTTGTCCCGCCAACCGACCAATGGGCGAAAGCGTACGGCCCACCAAAAGCCACGCGCCACCGGTTACAGCGAGGAAGATAAAGAGGCTCAATACAATTAAGGTTAGCGCTAAACGTTCTTGGGAGCGCTCGTGCTTAAGCCAGGGCAGCCCGATGACGATGGTATCGGAGCCAAAGCGAAACGACGTTCCTCGCCAATCATCCCGATCTCCCCAGGGCCAAACCGGCATTTGCGAGGTGGAGGTCCAAACAAGTTTGCCGTGCGAATTCAGCATTTGCAAGGCGATATTCTCTTCTGTCAGGTCACGCTCCTGTTCGGTAAGCTCGTAGAGGGTGGTCTCGTTGGGCTGTAGGTGAGCTAGCTCGTGCTGTACCTTTTTCGCTGCCGTTTGTAGGAGAATGTCGGCACTGCGTTCCATGGCGATACGTGAGTAGCGAATGAGAACGTAGCAGGCGATGAGCAAAAGAATGGCGGTGGCCGCGGAAAACACGAGGGTCATGCGCCATCGCATCGAGTTAAAAAGCATGAGTTAGCCCTCCAGACGGTAGCCCACACCACGTACCGTGTGAATAAGTGGGCGGGCGAAGCCGCGATCAATCTTACTTCGCAAGTAACTTATATACACATCCAGTACATTGTCATTGCCTTCAAAGTCGTACTGCCAAACATGTTCCAGAATCATCAAGCGTGTTACCACGCGCCCTGCATTCCGCATGAGATATTCCAAGAGGGCGAACTCCGTCATAGAAAGATGGATGGTTTTTCCCTGACGGCAGACTTTTCGGGTGGCCGGGTCTAGAGTGAGATCGGCGACACGAAGCACCGGTGGACTGGAGGTGCCACGACGCAGAAGGGCACGGACTCGCGCCAACAGTTCCCCGATTTGGCAGGGCTTCACGATGTAGTCATCGGCGCCGCTATCGAGGCCTTCAATTTTGTCTTCTAGCGTGTCGCGCGCGGTGATGATGAGGATGGGGGTGGTAACGGAGGCCGCACGCAACTCCTTACACAGAGTGAAGCCATCTTTGCGAGGCAGCATTACGTCGAGGAGGATGAGATCGAAGGCGATGTTGACGGCCAAGCGAAGTGCGGTCTCTCCATCCTCCACAACCTGTGTGGTGTAGCCGGCTTCGTTAAGCGCTTGCTGTAGAAAGCGGGCGACGCTCTTATCGTCTTCTACGATCAGGATATTCATCGGCGTGGTCTTGCGCGTTTTGTGCTAGAGGTTTTATACCCTTCTTTATGACATCTTTTCTTCAATTCTCGTGGAGAATGCGAAGGACGGCACGCCCGTTTACATTCTGCAGCGGCAGGTAGACTTCTCGCGTTTGTGGGTTTACCGCTATACTATGGGCACGGTATGCTAGATAGGCTAGACCCAGCTTGTGAAGCGTGGTGCCTTCCACCTGGAAAACAGCGAGCACACCGCTTTCGCTTGCCACGTAAAGGCGACGAAGCGATGGGTCGAACGCAAGAACATCTGGGTCTTGGCCTACAGAGAAAACCGATGGCAGGAAACGCTTGGTCTTCAAAGAGAAGACAGCAAGTTTTGCGTTGCCTTCGCAAGCCACAAAGGCCAGCATTTGGTCCGGAGCGATGAGTAGGCTGTGATCGTGTTCGCAGGAGCGCGGAATAGGATAGCGAGCAACGATCGTGTCGGTGTCTGGGTCTATCGCAACAAGCTGGTTCAATGTCTGCACGTTCACATAGACTCGATGGTCAATCGGGTTGTATTGGCTGTTTCCTGCCTCTCCGCCGAGCGGGATGGTCTTCAAACGGCGATTCGTCTGTGTGTCTATAACGGTTTCGGTACGCCCGAATTCGTCGGATACATAGAGCTTTTTCGTTAACGGATCGTAGGCCATGCCGTCCGGATAGTCTCCGGCCGGAATGCGGGCAAGAATACGTAGAGAGCTTTCGTCTATGGCTGCCACCCTATTTTCACCGGTGGCTGAAGCGTAAATGCGTTTGATAGAGGGGACAACGAGGACGCCGTGAACAGAGGGCAGATTGGGAATGACTGCAACCACCTTGCGCTTTTGCGTGTTAAAAACCACGACACTATCCGCCCCTAAGTGTGCGATGAAAAGCAGGTGATGGTTGGGGTCGAGGCTCTCATAATCGAAACGGCTTGTTCCTCCGGGCAGAGGGATGTCGGCAACGAATGTGAGCGGCAGTCTGGATGGGGTGGGAGTGCAGTTGCCTGCAAGGCCGGCTGCAGCTAGCCACAAGGCAAGGTGAAAGCAGGTTCTTAGAAATTTTCTCACGGAAGAAGCTCCTCCTCAGCGTTTTAAGCGAGCATATCGTCACATTGCGGCGCGCTATCCGTTTTAATTACAAGGTGTTGTAAATAAGCGCCCTCGATGAGGTCGCTTTTGGCACACGGTGTTATGGTACAGACTTCAGATCGAAATACGGAGAGGAAGACGCACCGGTGCCCTAGAGAACGCTAATGTAGTCGTGTTGTTGGATACTTCTTAGGGCAGGTCGGCCGAAAGGTCGAAGAGGTGAAGGAAAATGAGAAACAGATATTACTTTATGGCTATGATCACGCTGTTGCTCGCTACGGGGATCACGATGTTGGGTCGTGCCGCGCAAGCGCAAGATGATGACCAAGGTTATCGCATCCGAGAAAACGGCTCAAGCGCTTTTACTCCTTCTACTCCCCCTGAGGCTTCGCCGTCTCCTTCCGAACAGGGTGAGGCTGGGGCTGTGCGCCTTGCGCGCTTCTCTTATGTGGAAGGCAACGTAACGTGGCGTCCTGGCCCCTCTACCGACTGGAGTTACGCCTCGGTGAATCTGCCCATGAGGCAGGGGGCACAGGTATGGGTAACGGATGGAGGCCGTGCAGAGATTCAGTTTGATGATGGCAGCCTATTAAGGTTAGGAGGAGGCGCTCTCGCGACACTACAGACCCTCTACAGCGATTCACAAGGGGAGTTTACCCAGATCGTTTTAACCAACGGGCTGGCAACCATGGTAACGCGCCACGCCTACTCTATCTACCAAATAGACACCCCGGACGCCTCGGTTAAAGTCAACGAAAAGGCACGTGTTCGCGTTGGGGTTGGAGACGGTGTGGAGGTTTGTGTGCAAGAGGGACGCGCAGTTTTAGACGGGGAGCAAGGCGAGGCGGAACTGCGTGCAGGGGACTACGTTTTTTTGCAAAGCATAGATAGCCCGTACAATGTTCGCCTAGCTCCTCCTGAAGATGAGTGGGATCTTTGGAACGATCATCGTGATCGAGTGATGTTGTACGGTGCGCATCACCTACCTCCTAACATCGGCCTGGTGGCCGGCGATTTAGACAACTACGGCGATTGGCGCTATACGCCCAATTACGGTTATGTTTGGTGCCCTCACGTCGAGCGCGCGGACTGGCGTCCCTACTGCGACGGGCACTGGGTGTGGGTTGTGCCTTTTGGCTGGACATGGGTTTCTGACGAGCCGTGGGGATGGGCGCCCTATCACTACGGCACGTGGGTTTATGAGTCGTTCGGTTGGGCATGGGTGCCCGGCCCGGCATGTCAATATTGGCAGCCGGCTGTGGTAGACTTCAGCGTCTGTGAAGACCGCGTGATCTGGGCACCGCTCGCACCTGAGGAGGTACGCTATCCAAGCACGCTAACCATCGCGTTTGCCCATGGCGATTGGTTTACCTACTTCTCCATCGCACAGGCAGCCGTCTACTATCCGGTGGCCTCCTCCTATTGTGCGCCACGACCTTTCGATACGGCCTATGTGAATCAGGTAACCTATGTCAACAATGTAACGAATATAACGAATATCAATGAAGCTCCTCCGGGGGTACCCCTGACAGCTTTTCAGCGGTTCCAGCAGACGACGGAGTACTATGCAGCGACGCATCTGAATCGGGGCAGTGTGCTCTTTATTCCGCGCAACGCGCGTCGAGCGCCAGGGGCTACCTACGCCACGCTCGCCGCATTCCGCGAGGCAAGTGCCTATCGCCCGCTGCCACCTTCTGAGGCCGATCTCTTCACCAGAGGCCGAGCACCGGAGGCCGACCAAAGCGTAGAACCGATTGCTGGCCCGCCGAGTTTGTTGCCTACACCGCTCTCTTTTACCCCCGTGCGCTCGCGCATGCCACTTGTCACACCGCCGGCGGCATTGCAGACACGGGCGGTATTTCATGCTCCGAACCCCTCGATGCGAGGGCGCGTTGCCACCGAGCCGGCGTCGCCCACAGCCTCTTCGCGCGTTTTGCCACCTCCCATTCGTGCGCGTGGTGGCAACTCTGATCTGTCGGAGTTCTCTCCCTCACGTTCCAGGGACTTCGTTGCGCGGACGCCTAGCCCAACAGAAAACAGACCGGCAGTGCCGCGTACGCTAACGCCGTCTACGGTGGGGCCATCGTACCCATCCTATCTCACGAATCGGCGAGCACCGGATCGCATAGGTCATCCTGAGACAACGGAGAATGGGGCGGCCAATGCAGCCGCTTTGGCCCGGCGTGAGCTAGGCTTTACACCAGGCAGACCGATTCAAAGCGGCCAGCAGCAGCCTTTCCTGCCTTCAGAACGTCGCGACCGGCCCGGCGTGGGGAGGTTCCCAAACAGGCCGCTCTACGAGCCGAATAGCCCGAATACGCCCGCGCCGCGCTTTACTCCCACTCCGCAGTGGCCTGGAAACCCGCCCCAACAACCCATCGGGCGTGGCGCACCTCCGCGTACGGTTCCTTATACTCCCGCACCGTTCCACGATGATCGGGGTGTGCCCGCATATACACCGCATCCGGTGCAGCCGGCGTGGAACCCACCCTCTATGCCACCACGACGCGAGGCCCCTTATGTGCCGCCGCCTGCACCACAGCCTCCTGTCTACCATGCGTCGCCGCCTCCACCTCAACCCGCGCCACAGCCTCCTGTCTATCATGCGCCTCCTCCTCCACCTCAACCCGCGCCACATGTTGCGCCGAGCAGCCCTAGTGGCGGGGAAAACCATGGGAGCAGTGGCTCCGGCACATCGAGAGATCGCCCAAAGCGCTAGCTCGGAGATGAGGTACCGACGCAGGAAGCAGCAGAGAATGTGCTACACTAAACATAACAACCCTCCCACCGGAACGATGGGAGGGTAAGACAAGGAGGTAAAACTATGAAGCGCCATGTCAATAAAGCCACTATCATGCTCGTGTTGCTCTGCTTTTCCGCGGGTATGGTCAGCGCCGATATTCTCGGCTCGCTGCTGAAAGCGGGTGGAGTGGCTTTGATCATCGGCAAATTTGGGCCACAAATCAACAGTGCCATCAACCATCTCACACGCACGCCCCAAAATAACCCCACTTATGCCACCAAGGTGGTGCCGGTTATTTCTGCCGGTGACGGCACCGAGGTGGGCGGTGTGCAGGTGATGGGGCCGCGTTCAGCCGTGAATAAGGTGCAGGCCGTTGTTCAGTTTGAGGGGCGTTTCAGTTCGATTGGGCTTCGCATTCGCGGGCTTGTTCCCGTAGAGACCAAGAGCATTAAGAACATCCGGCGAATACCCGGTGTGGGCATAAGCGGCCTGCTCGACATCAAGTTGTAACTCCCTCGGTCTATCAACAGTCTCTTTATAACGGCAGGCCCTAAGTCAGGTCTGCCGTGCTGCTTTTCAGCATCCTCTGAACGCCGTTCTAAATGGGTAGGAATCTTTCCGAAAATGTAGGAATATAGAGCACAACAGCGTCAATTGGGTGTGCCTTCGGCCGTTCAGGCAAAAATCCTAGCAAGTGAGGGAAAGGCTATGCTTCAGAAAAGCCCTTTCGCTATCGGCAGCTTCATAGGGTCTAAGATCGCGTTCCTTATCTGCGTTGTAGGGGGGGTGCTTTGTTTGTCTCCAAGACAAGCGAAAGCGGATAGCGCTCTACGCCCCGTCCGCGTCTTTGTGGGCGGCAAGCCGTTAGAGGCCTCGACATCGCCTCTGACCGATGGTAGCGAAACCTTTGTTCCGCTCGACATCCTTACGCTGGTAGGGGCACAGGGGCATCTCAACAAACGGGGAGATGCTGTGCGGATAACCTACGGGCATCCGATACAGGAAGCCGAGCTTGCCGTTGCGCGACCGGAGGGAAAACCTATGTTGGCGCTCTCCGACCTAGCCCGCCTGCTTCCCGCCGATATTCTTACGGTAGATAGCCATGCCAATGGGGCGTTGAACGCGACAAGCTTCGACGAAGTTTATCTGTTGGCGCGTGTAACCGATGTGCGCTTACAGCAGGGGGCCATACGCTTTACCACCTCCTTTCCTGTGCCCTATCAGGTGCGTATGATAGATGAGGATGGTCAGCGGGTGGGCTATGTGGACTGCCTTGGTGCGAAGCTAGCTCCTGATTTGCTGAATCAGACCCTGCCCGACGATGACCCGCAGACGCAAAACTTACGGGTGGGGCAGTTCAAGCCCGACGTAGTGCGCGTGGCGGTGAATCTGCCCTTGAGCCTACGGGTACGTGCAGGGGATGGACAGGCCGATGCCGAAGGGCAGGTTATCGTCGTGTTGTGGAAAGACCCAAAAGGAGCGGCGAAGATGGCTGCAATGGCGAATACCGGTGGCACTGCGAAACCCCAAGGCCCCGGAGGGCTACAGGTGCCGACGACGCCGGGGGGAGAGAGCACGGCCGCCCCGTCGAACGAATCGGCCACTAGTCCTGCGGTAAACCAAACAGGGGCGGCCACCGAAGGGGCGGGGGAAGGGAACAGTCCTGCAAATCCGAATGCTCCCACGGCAACAAAGTTCGTCCAGATTCAACGCATTGTATTTGAACCGGACAACGATCAAAGCGCCACGCTTCGGATATTTACAACGGGGCCTTTGCAGCCTTCTATTCGCTACACGGAGGACGGTGGGTTACAGCTGGACTTGCCCGGTGCCGTTTTGGCCCTCACCGATTCGACCCAAGCCGATCAAAGCTTCCGGCATCCTCTATTAACCGAAGTGCAAGCCATTGCCCTCGATCAGACGCCTCCGGTGGTGCGTATCCGGTTGCGTACCCCGCGCTACGATGGGTTTGTGCTCGATCCGCGAGCCGATCAGGTGGTTTTGCGTCTACGCCTGCCGCGCAACGCGACAGGGGTCTTGGCAGATAAGCTGATTGTCGTAGACCCAGGACATGGTGGTTCTGCAACGGGGGCAACGGCAGGCGGCTATGCCGAAAAGAACATCACCTTGGCCATTGCGCTCAAGTTACGAAGAGTTCTCGAGGCGTGCGGCGCGCGCGTGGTGTTGACGCGAGACCGAGATAGAGATGTAGACCTGTCTGCCCGGCCAGCCCTTGCGAACGCCATTCATGCCGACTTTTTCATCAGCATTCACAACGATGCCTGTAGCCATCCAGGAGAGGCATCCGGCACCACCACCTACTACCATATGGAGGACCCAAGCAGCAGGGCGTTAGCCAACTGCGTGCAACACGCTGTGGCGGCCGTAACGGGCTTGCCCAGCCGCGGCGCCCGCTCCGATAGCAGCCTCTATCAGCACGGGTTGGCCGTACTGCGTGAAAGCCAAATGCCGGCCATTCTCATTGAGGTGGCCTATATTGATAATCCGGTGGATCGGCGCAAGCTCATAGACCCAGATTTTCAAGAAAAGGTGGCCGAGGCCATCTGTCGGGGGCTGCGACTCTACATTGAGGGGCATTCGCAGACGGCCCTGTTGCTGCCTAAAGACAGATAGAGACGGCTGAATCGAATCGGTACCGAGCCTTCCTAAGAGCTGCGCACGGGGCGGCGGCTGTGCAGACCGCACTCCGTTTTTTGTAGTCCGGCCCAACGTCCCGCGCGTTCATCCTCCCCTTCGCGCACGGGGCGCGTGCAAGGCCAGCAGCCTATAGAGGGATAGCCACGGTCGTGGAGAGGGTTGTAGGGCACGTTATGGGTGCGAATGTAGGCCCAAACATCCTCGCGAGTCCAATTCGCCAGTGGACTTATTTTGACTAGGCCGAATTTGGAGTCCCATTCCACAATGCCGGCCTGAGCGCGGTCGGGGGTTTGATCGCGTCGAATGGCGCTTACCCACGCATCGAAGTCTTTAAGCACCTTACGAAGGGGAACGATTTTCCTTAGGCGGCAGCACTCGTCGGGATTGGTGTGATAGATCGGGCCGCCAAAACGGGCTTCCATCTGCTCAACGGTCTCTTCAGGACGCACAAAATGAACGGTAAGGCCGTAGCGCTCCTGAATGCGTTCCCTCAGGGCCAGCGTTTCTGGGAACTGGTAGCCGGTCTCAAGATTGAAGATAAAAGGAAGTTTTGCAAGAGGGCCGAATTGGGCCAGCATATCTAAGAGAACACAACCTTCTGCCCCAAAGGCGGTGGCCATGGCCAGCCTCTCTCCGTAGATTTTAACCGCCCAGGCCAGAATCTCTTGAGGGGAATGCTCTTCCAGGCAGTTACTCAAGGCGGTAAGAGCTTCACGGCTTGGTGGTGGCAGGGTCATCGTTCTCCTCTTTCTAAATCTGACTAATTCGATAAACTAACTAAGTATATGAAGTATATCAGAAATACGCTCTCCCTGTCAACAAGTTCCCAAAAAATCTTGCCGGCCTAAAAGCAAGGTGGTGAATGCCGAAAGGGAGCCTACATTATCGGGGGTTGCGAAATGCGCCCTACCGCATAGGAGAAGCTTTTAGCGTCGTCGGGCTTCTACCCTAACCAGAAAGAGAGAACGAAGAGCACGGATACAAGCACCAACAGCGGGTTGATCTCGCGCCAGCGTCGTTGCGCCAACATAACCAAAAGATAGGAGAGAAATCCAAAGCCGATTCCTCGTGCGATGGAGTAGGTGAAGGGAATTGTAACAATGGTGATAAACGCCGGAAACCCCTCTTCCAACCGATGAAATTCGATGTCGCGAACGCTCGAAAGCATGAGAAACCCCACAATGATAAGGGCAGGTGCGGTGGCCTGCGCCGGCACGATGATGACCAGGGGCGAGAAGAAGAGCGCGAGTAAAAAGAGAATGCCAACGACGAGGGAGGTCAGACCGGTGCGTCCGCCTGCAGCAACGCCGCTGGCGCTTTCTATGTAGGTGGTGGCGCTCGATGCACCGCAAAAGCCGCCCCAGAGTGCGGCGAACCCATCTACAAACAGAATTTCACGGAGACGGGGCAGGCGTCCCTCCGCATCCACAAGATTTGCCTGTTGCCCCACGCCGAGTATGGTGCCCATGGCGTCGAAAAAGTCGCTCATGACAAAGGCCAGAATAGTGGACCAAAGTGCCGGATGCAAAGCGCCAAGCACATCTGCTCGCCCTAGGGTAGTGAATTGCGGTAGTTGAAGGAGTTGGTGGGCGGGAGGAAGGGAAACGACTTTTGTGAAGAGGGCGATGATGGTGGTACAGAGAATACCTAACAGCAGCGCCGCGCGCCAGCGAAAAGCTACAAAGAGAAGAGTAAGAGCCAGCCCAAGGCTGGCCACAAGCACCTCTTTGTGATGAAAGGAGCCGTAAGTGAGGGGGGCATCGGCAGTGTTGGCCTTTACAAGGCCGGCGTTCACCATGCCAAGGAGGGTGATGAACAGGCCGATGCCCACAGCTATCGCTCTTTTTAGCCCCATGGGGATGGCGTTCATAATGGCCTCGCGGGCCCGGGTGAGCGCGAGCACGGCGATGATCGCCCCTTCAATCACCACGACGCCCATGGCGGTTTGCCAGGGAACATGGTGCTGCAAACAGACATCGAAGGTGAGCACGCCGTTAAGCCCCATGCCTGGAGCGAGGGCATAGGGCGTGTTGGTTAACAGTGCCATAAGCAGGGTAGGAATGGCGGCAGTAAGCGCTGTAGCCGCTGCCAATGCGGACGCGCTATGCTGTAGGCCCGGAATATTGGAGAGAATAGAGGGGTTTACAAAGAGAATGTAGGCCATTGTCATAAAGGTGGTGAAGCCTGCTGCCACCTCCGTGCGAATGTCCGTATGACGTGCTGCGAGGGTAAACCGTTTTTCAAGCATTTCTCTCTCCTTTTCCATAAACAGACAAGAGGGTACCCGTAAGGCAAAGCGCATCCCTTTTGGGGCTTCACGCTAGCACTCGTTGTCTACCTCCGGCTCCATGAACATTTCAAGCTGACGCGGGTCGGTGACCTCTGGAGTGCGGGTGGGGGGCATGGGGTGCGTACCGCGGGCACTGTGGATGGGGGCATTGCGCACACGATGGCAACGGCGACAGCGTGCCTCATAGGTCTCCTCTGCCCCGATAAGGATGGTCGGTTCGTTCCAGGAGGCGGGGCGTCCGTTCACAAGGCGTTGGGTACGTGTGGCCTCTCCCCCACAGACTTTACAGATAGCGTGCAGTTTAATGACATTCTCGGCGAGCGCCAGCAGGGTGGGCATAATGCCAAAAGGCATGCCACGAAAATCCTGATCGAGACCTGCCACAATCACATCTATCCCACGATCGGCGAGGCGTTGGCAGAGGGGAACGATGGCTTCATCGAAAAATTGAACCTCTTCAATTCCCACCACATGGACCCGTGGGTCTAGAAGTGTCTCAAGGGTGCGGGCATCGGGCACGGCGATGGCCTGAAATCGCACACCGTCGTGGGTGCTGATAACGGTGTTATCGGTGCGGGTATCGAGTGCCGATTTAAAAACTTGTACTCGTTTTCGGGCATAGAGGGCTCGCCGTACAAGCCGAATTAACTCATCGGTTTTTCCGGAGAACATACATCCACAGATAACCGTTATAGAGCCGGGCTGTCTGGTGCGCGTAGGCATCGCTTCTCTCCACGCCTTCAGAGGTGAGTTGTAAAGAACTTTACAAGCAGGTGGTCATACTCGGGCAGCTCTTCTGGAGCTATCCAGACATGGCCGGATTTCGGCAGCACGTGAAGCGCACGGGGAGGGCAGGCGGCCGCATAGAGATCGTAAGCATCTTTAACGGGAACGATGCGATCGTGTTGCCCGTGAAATAGCAGAACGGGCCTAGGAGCGATCTTGCCGATGGCCTTCAGCGCGGAAACCGCATGAGGAGAGATGGGAATCCAGCGCCGGCCAATGGAAATGGCCAAAGGGGTGATAAGCGTTCCGAGAGGGCCAAAAAGTAAACGCCCGCGCCGAATGACGGCGCGTTCAAGGGTGGCGAAGGCGCCGTGAGTAACAACCGCAGCCAAACGAGTGTCATCCGCAGCGGCCATCAAGGCCACCGAACCGCCCATGGAGTGCCCATAAACGCCGATGCGAAGGCCATGCATCTCCGGGCGGGCAGCAAAGTAGTCTACCGCCCCAAGCAGATCGTTTGTTTCTAAATAACCGACCGTACAGACATGCCCGCCACTTCGTCCCGATTTACGAAAGTCGAACAGGAGTGTGTGGAAACCGGCCTCCCGCAGAAGTCGAGCCCAGTAGAGCATCTCCATGCGATTATAGAGATGCCCGTGACAGAGAACAACCCCACCAATCGCCTCGCCTTTGGCCGGTAGAAACCAGCCACTCAGGGCGATGCCATCGCGTGAGAGAAAGGTAACCTCCTCTAGCCCGATGCTTCGGGCATCTTTGGGTAAAAAAACGGGAATACGGGGTGGGTGTGTGGCGATGTAGGCGTAGCTAACTGCAAGACCACCCCACAAGAGGCCACCGGCGATCAGGCCTAAGCCGAAATAGGTGGGATGAAAAAAGCGTTTTGTGCGGATATCTTCGCGTGGTTTAAGCTGGCGGCTCGGCATGTCTATAAGTATAACGCATAGTCCCTGATTTAGTCTCTACGGCGGTAAAGGAGGAATGGGGGTCGCTTCGAAGCACGCTTCCCACGCCTTTATTGTTGCAGCATCAACTTCAAAAATAACTACAAGCGTTTATAGCCTACTTATCAAAAAAACCTGCCTAAATCCCAAAAAAGCAGACGCTGTTCTGCTTGCGGAGACGGCTTGGAATTTGCTATAATCGGCGCGTTGTGGGCGCAAATAGTCGCGTCCCCTCCTTCACAGATCACTTATTACCCTTTCATGCCCGCAAGAAGCGGGCCTCGGTTACGGAGGCAGCGAGTGAGCGGAAAGCTCGAATTCGGAGAGGAAGACCGCACGCAAGCGCTGCTCCAGGTATGGGACCTTTGCCTGGCTCTGCTCTCCACAAAGGTAAGCCCGGTGACATTCAATAGTTTTCTGAGCGACACACGCCCCCTAAGCTATGTGGGCAACGTAGTGACTCTGGGTGTCGCCAATCCTTTTGCGAGAGAGTGGTTAGAGAGCCGTGCGGCCAACGCCATTCGGAGTGCCCTCGAGTTTCACCTCAACACGAGTGGGTTGCAGGTGAAGATCGTGGTCATGCCGCGTGAAACGTCCGTTCCTGGTGCGGCATCAGGGCGTAAGGACGCTTCGGATGCGAAGAAGGTCTTGCAGCCAAAGCTGCCTTTGGACGAAGGGGAAGAAGCCGGTGCCGCAGAGGCCATGGCGGCAAAGCCCTCTACCACGCCGCCGCGCGTTACCTCCAAATCTGCCGGTTCTCGCTCGGCCTCTAAAGGGGCTGTGCCGACTCTGCCAGGGCTGCCGCTCAACGAGCGATTCACCTTTGAGACGTTTGTGGTGGGGCGTTCCAACCGTTTGGCCTTTGCGGGAGCGATGAATGTGGCGGAGCGTCCGGGAGCCGTCTACAACCCGCTGTTCCTGTATGGAGGCTCTGGGCTGGGCAAAACCCATCTGCTTCATGCCATTGCGCACGCCATCAAACGCACCAACCCCAAAATGCGGGTGGCCTACGTTTCCGGCGAGTATTTTGCGCAGCACTATATCAATGCCTTAAAGGAGCACGCCACCGATGAGTTTCGCCGTCAATATCGAGAGATAGACGTTTGGCTGGTGGATGACATTCAGTTTATTGCCGGTAAAGAGCACACCAAAGAGGAGTTCTTCCACACTTTCAACGTGTTGTACCAGAGTGGAAGGCAGGTGGTCATTGCCAGCGAACGCAGCCCGCGCGATCTCAATACCATGGACGAGCGACTGCGTTCCCGCTTCCAAAGCGGCCTTATTGCCGACATCGGGCCGCCCGATTTGGAAACACGCATCGCCATTTTGGAGATGTGTCGGCAGCGGGAGGGCGCCGAGGTAAGCGATGAGGTGCTGCACTACATCGGCAGCGCCATCCAATCCAACATTCGTGCGCTGGAAGGGGCACTGACGCGCCTTCTGGCCTACTCGTCCGTCATGGGGGTGCCGCCCACCGTGGAGCTGGCCCAGAACGTGCTTGGCGAGTATCTCATTGATAAGCCTATCCCGGCAAGAGGGCTTACACCCGAGGCGATCATTCAGGCAGTTGCCGACCAATTTGGTGTAGATGCCGCCGAGATCGTGGGCACGAATCGCAATAAGGACGTGTCGTTGGCACGCCATGTGGCGATGTATCTTTGTCGAGAACTGCTGCCCGAGCAACGCGCCCGCCATATTGGAGCGGCCTTTGGACGGCGCGACCACACCACGTTTCTTTATGCGTGCCAACGCATCATTACGCTTCAGGAGATCGATCCGGAACTGCGGCAGACGATTCTGCGACTGAGGCGCTCGCTCGGGCGCTAGGTGCCAGTGCAAGAGAGTTAGGATGGGCGACCTCGGCGACTAGCGGGGCTTTAAAAACGTACTCAAAAAGATCGCTATTGTTTTGAACCCCCCAAACCTCTAGCTCACACTCGGCATCGCTTATCAGGGTAAGCACAAAGCGCCGTGGCGATTCCTCACGTCTAAGGCGAATATCGCGTACCAAACCGAGATGGCTACGGTCGAGTCCTTCTGCTACCCGTAGCAAGGCGGCCAAAACGCGCACACGCCGACGCTCCTCGCGGTTCAGGTCGGCCATATTAGGATGCTTCTTTTTGGGAATGCCTTTGCGATGATAGAGCGCCACGTTGGCGATGATATCTATCTCGGTGTCGTCGAAACCCAGCAGGTCGGAGTTGCGGATGATGTAGTAAGCATGGCGCTGGTGATTGGAGTGGGAGAGAAAGGTGCCGATGTCGTGCAGGATGGCCGCATACTCCAGAAGCTCGCGCGAGGTATTGCCGTAGCTATGTTCGCCCAATTGACGCAGTTCATCGAAAAGACGCAGCGCTAGAAAGGCCGTGTGATGCGCGTGATCGGCCTCATAGTTACAAGCTCGCGCCAGCTGAAGGATGGATCGGCGCCGTACCGAAAGCGCTTGAAACTGCTCGCGTGTTCCCTCTTGGCGTAGAAGATGGTCGACGAGAATGCCCTCCCGTAGCCCTCGTTCGCTGGTGGTGATGCGCTCTGCTTCCACCTGTTCCAAAAAGGTGAGCAGAATGGCGGCTCCTCCGAGGATGATGTCGGCGCGAGTGGGGTCCATGCCCGGCACCTGGCGGCGTTCCTCAAGAGGCAGACGGCAGAGCAGCTTCACCACCTCGCGCAAATCCGCCGTACGAAAAGTGATGCCGCCGCGCAGGGAGGGGGAAGGCGTCGGCTTTGGAGAGGCCTCTGCGTTACCGGTGTAGTGTGCCACCACTTGCCCCAAACAGTTGATGGTTCCGGCGCTGCCGAGAACGAGATCGAAACCGGTTTGTTGCACACGACGAGCCACCGGGTTTGCCACGGCGCGTACATGGGCTTGCACTTTAGCAAACAGCTCAGGGCTTATCGGGTCGGGCGTGTCGAAAAAGAGGTTGGAGAGCCGAATGGCACCGAGCTTCATGCTCTCTAAAACCTCATGCCCTTCCGAGGTGCCTACAATAACTTCGGTGCTTCCCCCGCCAATGTCAATAAGCAACGCCCGCTTAGAACCTAGCTCGATGCCGCTGGAGACCCCCAACCAGATAAGGCGTGCCTCCTCCGGCCCGGAGATCACACGTACCTCTATACCGGCCTCACGACGTACTCGCTCGATGAACTCTTCCCTATTTTCGGCTTCTCGTACCGCTGCAGTGGCGAAGGCGACAATTTCATCGGCGCCAAAACCGCGCGCCACGTCGGCGAAACGGGCGCATACCAAAGCTCCCCGATCGATCGCCTCCGGCGTCATGCGATGGGTGGCGAACTCTCCCTCACCTAGGCGCACCATCTCCCGATGCTGGGCAAGGGTGGTGATGTGGTTATCGTCTTCAATGCGTACAACGGCCAAGCGAATGGAGTTGGTACCGATGTCTATCGCTGCAAAAACATGACTCATGCTATGATTCTACCTGTCTGCGCTTCGGAAACGGTGGTTTACGCTCAATATTCTTAAGTAGGAGCTACGCGAAGCACGGCCGCTCCGTTGATGCGGTCTTGCTTCAGCGCCTGTAAGGCCTCGTTGGCGGCTTCTAAAGGGAACTCTTGGGTGTGTGTGTGCAGGGGAATGGTCTCGGCCAGATGCAGCAGCTCTTTGCCATCTTGACGGGTATTGGCGGTGACGCTGCGTAGGTTCCGTTCGTAGAAAAGGTGTTTTTCGTAGTCCATCGAAGGGATGGGGGTCATATAGATGCCGGCTAGCGCGAGGGTGCCTCCTTTATCGAGGTCAGAGAGCGCAACAGGAACCAGTTCTCCGGCGGGAGCAAACAGAATGCTGCTGCGCAGTTTCACCGGGGGGCGCTCCGCCGTAGAGCCTACCCACACGGCTCCGAGCCGACGGGCCAGCTCCTGATGTTTTTCATCGCGAGTGCATACGTAGACAGGACAGTCCCAATAGCGAGCGATCTGAATAACGATATGAGCTGAAGCCCCAAACCCGTAAAGGCCCAGCGGCTCGCCTGGGTGAAGGTTACTGCGTCGCAGGGCACGATAGCCAATGATGCCGGCGCAGAGAAACGGTGCCGCCTCCCGTGAGGAGACGCCCGGAGGGATGGGATAGATAAACGCCTCTGGCGCCACCACATATTCTGCATAGCCACCGTCTGCATCGTAGCCGGTGAAGATGGGGCTATCACAAAGGTTCTCTTCTCCGCGTTTGCAGTAAGAGCACTTCCCGCAGCTTGCATGAAGCCAAGCTACCCCTACGCGGTCGCCTATTTGAAACCGTGTGGCATCAGGCCCGCGACACTCTATGGTGCCTATGACCTCGTGGCCCGGAATAATAGGCAATTTGTGTGGTGGCAACTCTCCCTCCACCACGTGAAGGTCGGTACGACAAACACCACACACCTCAACGCGAATGAGAACCTCTCCGGAGTGCGGTTTCGGCTTAGGCAACTCTTGCAACTGCAGGGGCGAGCTCTCCACCGGCCCCGGTTTCGTAAGAACCATGGCGCGCATGGTACAATCTCCCTGTTCGCCCAGGTTTTGAGAATAGGAATGAGGCCTCTCGTTTTTTATGTACGATTTTGGCCGAGGTTCGGTTATTTCGACGCGATGTTGTGGAGGGCAACGGCTCCGCCTCTTAGTTTACAACATTTTCTCAAGCTTGCCGAAAAGGCTTGCGTCGCGAACGTACTAGTCATTTGATGAGGAAGATGCATACGCTCATTCAACAGAGAGGATGGGAAGGCTTTCGGGTGGGAAATTTGTCGATCTCACCGCCGGTGGTTCTGGCGCCTATGGCGGATGTAACGAACGGAGCTTTTCGCCGGCTTGCCAAACGCATCGGCCGGCCCGGCCTCGTCGTCACCGAATTTATTTCAACTACCGCTCTGCATTATGGGAATAAGAAAACTTTGAAGATGTTCGACATAACCCCCGATCAGCGCCCGGTAGCGGTGCAGATATTCGGGGCCGACCCGGCCATCATGGCGGAGGCCGCCCGTATCGCAGTGGATATGGGGGCCGATATTCTCGATATCAACATGGGCTGTTGGGTGCCCAAAGTATGTAAGACGGGCGCGGGGGCTGCCCTTATTCGTGATCCCGACACGGCCTGCCGCGTAGTGGAGGCGGTTGTGAAGGCCGTTTCTGTGCCGGTAACCGTAAAAACACGCCCCGGATGGCAGTACGGCGATTTTGCCACGGCAGAGCTGGCGAAGCGCTTTGAAGAGATCGGCATTCAGGCGCTGACGCTTCACGCACGCTTTGCCGTTCAGGGGCATGAGGGGGCAGCCGATTGGGCGCTTATTCGTCAAATGAAAGCGCTTCTTTCCATACCGGTTATCGGCAACGGCGACGTGAACTCACCCCAAGCGGCGGCGCGTCTGATAGAGGAGACCGGATGCGATGGTATTATGGTGGGGCGTGCCGCGATAGGCAACCCCTGGATACTGCGCGACATCGTCCATTTTCTTCGCACCGGTGAGCTTTTGCCACCTCCTACACTTCAAGAGCGGGCCGAGGCCGCCCTCTCTCACCTTTGCGATCTGGCGCAAAGTATGGGAGAAGAGCCGGCCGTACACCACCTCCGAGGCCAGCTACCGCTCTATTTCCGTGGGTTTCCCTACGCCGCGCGTTTTCGTGAGAAGATAAGCCATGCCAACACCGTTGAAGAGGTTCGGAGGCTTATCGAAGAGCTATTTCACGCCCAACTTATGGTATGTGAGTCCGCTTAGGCCCTACCTCACCGGCCTCCACCATGTCGAGTAGGGCGTTCCCTTCGTAAGTGAGAGGAAGGTCTACGCGCCCCCGAATCTTGCTGCTGTAGTAGGTAGCAAAGATAACTTCGGTGGATTGAATGGCGAAATCGGCGGAGAGGAGCGAGCGATGATTTGGGTTTTCGAGCTGAAGAACAACATCGGCGGCGCTGCGGCGGTGCTCATCAAAAGGCTCTTGCGCAAACTCTTTCTCCTCCCACGCCTTTTTGCCGGTAATGCGATATTTGCGCTCCGAGAGCACCTCGATAATTCCCTCTTTACCTACCAAGCGGTGGGTGCAGCCGATGCCCGCTTCATGGCCGGTGACCATCCAGCCTCGCACCCCATTTCGCCATTTGAAGTGGCATAGCCCTTGTTCTTCGTGATAGGCCCCAAAAATACGTCGCTCCTGGCGACTATCGAGTTGGCCGATCACCCATTCCGCCGGGGTTTCCTGGTTGTAGAAAAACAGCATATCCAACCAGTGCGTGCCCCAGTCGAAGAGATTGGGGCACTGCGCCTCTATCTGCACCAGTTCGCCGATATCGCCCCGTGCCACGGCGTCGCGCACGGCTTGAAACACAAGCAGATGTCGGCGCTGGTGGTTAAAGGTGAGTTTGGCTCCGTGGGCATCGGCTGTGGCCTTCATCTTTTTGCAATCCCCCCACGTGATGGCCATGGGTTTCTCGCAATGGATGGCGCGCACACCGGCTTCGGCGGCGGCCATAACCATCTCCGCGTGGAGGTGCGGCCACGTGCAGATGCTTACGATGTCGGGCTGTTCGTGGGTTAGCATCGTGCGATAGTCGGAATAGACTTTGGGGGCGACATGGTGCTTCTCCGTAAAAACCTTTGCTGCCGATGCGTTCGGCTCGGCAATGGCTACCAGCTCGACTTTTCCGGTAGAGGCAAAGGCCGGATAGTGGATATGGGCCATTCCAAAGCCGGTAGCCCCAGGTGAACCGTGAGGGAACCCTGTACCGATAATGGCATAGCGATAGTTTTGAGACATCGGTTTCTCCTAAACGCTTTTTTCTGAAAAACGGCGTGCTCTTTCCTGTGCACAAACCTTTGGTATCTTGTTGTTAGCTTTTCGTAGGGCGTGTTCCTGCCTCTCTTGCTCCGCAAAAAACCGGTTTTTGCGGGCTGGCGCGATTTTCTCTTTACATCTTGTGGGCTGCCGTGCTAGAATATAAGAGATGGTGTTCGTATGACCTATTTTCTCAAAGTTTGTTTCTGAATAACGTAGCACAGTTAATTCACGCTTTTGAGGAGTTCCCGATCCATGTCTGACTTCGATGTTGAGTTCCAGGAGCCTTCGCTGGCCGTAGCAACCACCCGTGCGCCTGAACCACAGGATGCGAGCGAACCGACTACGCCGTCACCTTTGCGCACTCCTGAGGCCTTTGAGGCCTACTGCGCACAGGTGCAGTCACGTCTGGCTCAGTATGCCCAGCAAAGAGCCAACTTTTTGCTTGCGGCACACGATCGTCTGACCCGTCTGCTCGCTACCGCGCGCGCGGTTGAAGACAACAATCTCTATAACGAACTGTTGCAATATCAGATGGCCACAAAAGAGCTGCTCGATGCGCTCTCGCAGGTCACCGATGGTGCAGCGCTCTCGTCGCTGCCTCATACGCCAAAACCCTACTCTTTGCCCTCCGAACAGGGGAACAACAACCTCTTCCGCGAGCGGACAGACTTTTCGCCTCGGCCCTTTACATCGCTGGCCCGCACGGAGGGGCGTCCGACCGCTTCTCCTTTTGCGGCTGCCCGTGTTCCTCGACATCCTACACGTCCCTTGATAGAGATCGAGGCGGAAGCAGCTCAGATGCGTGAAGACCTCAAAGTATGGAAAGAGCGATTCCCGCTTCAGAAGGAGAACGGGGAGCTGAACATCCCCAACATAATGCGTCTTCGGGCCATGGCCTTCCGTATGCGGAAACTGGAGGAGGAGGCCGGCGACACCGAGGTGACCGAGGTGACCGAGTTGCGCAAAGAGATACAGCAGCTGCTTGAAGAGGCCGGCGATAAAGAGTACTGTGTAGCCTTCGACTACGATCTGGAGCCGCGACCCCTTCCTAACCAGTGGGCGGAGCTGGCCGAACGTCAGGAGGAGACGGCACGCGCCCAAGAGGCTTATGAGTGGTGGATGGCCCACAACAATCAGCTTACCGTCTCCGACCTACAGCCGCTGGCCGAAGCCGTAGCGGCCACCCAACAAAAGTTCAATCGCATGCTCTTCCGCGTGGGCGCACGCGATCCTTACCAGCAGATTCTCTTCGACAATCTGCGCGCATGGGCCCGCGAATCGCAATGCTATCTGTTCAGCTTGCGCCCGCGTGTGCCTATGGCCGAATTGGTGGATAAGGCATCGCGTCTCGAAAGCGCCTGGGAGCAAGCTCGTATTCCGGTAGAGGCAGCCACACGTCGGGCCGCCGTGGTGGATAACCTCGTGGCGCTTGTCTCCGATCCCAACTTTGGCTCCGATCCAGAGCAGGATGAGGCGCGGCTGCATGAGGCCTTACTGCGCTGCCAAAGCATAGGGGTCTCCGCGTTGGATCAGCGTCTGCGCGATGCTCTCGCGCCCTGGGTCTCCTTCCTTGAGAGCGATCCCCGCTTGCGCGAGGTGCTGCGTGAGGCGAGCATGGAGTGGGATAGACGTATTAATTCGGACTACGAAGAAGCCTCTCTGAACTCCGTGCAAGAGCTGTCTGAGGAGGACCTAGAAGCCGTTCGCGCCGAAACCCGCGGAAAACGCCTCACCCTTATCGGTGGGTTGCCACGAGAGGAGAATCGCCGCCGAATTCAGGAGGCTCTGGAGCTTGCCGAGGTGAATTGGCCCGAGATGCGTCCTTCCACCCTGCTCAGCCATTTCGAGCACGACATTCAACAGACCGACATTGTGGCTCTCAGCCTGCGCTATAGCCGAAAAGAGTGGCGCGGCGTGGCCGACATCTGTGCGCGCGAGGGCAAGCGTTTTGTGCTATTGCCTAACGGCTTTGGCCTCGCCGATCTCGTGAAGGCGTTACAGAGCCAACCGCCTCAACCTGTGACAACCGTACGGCGGCGCACCTCGCGAACGATAGCCGACACGGAATAGCGTTTCTCGGGTTAAAAACGCAGGCCCTGCTTCCAAGGAAGCAGGGCCTTAGTTTTAGCATTTCGTTCAGTTCTAACGAACGCCTAGCAGTATCTCCATGGTCAGCTGATCGAGTTTCTCATAAGCGTAGCCGCGCTTGCCGAGGGCGACGCGATCAAACTGCATCTCTAGGATGCGTTGGGCATTGCTAGGGGAGTAGGAGCGGATGAGGCCGCCAATGCCGTCCGGATCGGCGTTCAGCTCGTGAAGCAGGCCTTGAATTTCGGGGTCTGCGTTAAACCGCTCGGCCTTCTCTTTGAGGATGAGATAGGTACGCATACAGCCGCGCGCGAAGTCCCACACTCCCTCTTCATCTTCGGTACGATAGGCGTGGGCGTCGAAATGACGCATGCCCTCGTAGCCGCTCTCCTCTAACAGCTTCACCAGGAAGAAGTTGGTTTTTAAATCCTCCGCACCGAACCGGTAGTCTTGGTCATAGCGCCCAATTTTCTGGCCGTTTAGGTCTATGTGGAATAGTTTGCCGGCATCAATGGCTTGGGCTACGGCGTGAACGAAGTTGAGGCCTGCCATGGTCTCGTGAGCATATTCCGGATTGAGGCCGAACTTTTCGGGGCGGTTGAGAGTGGCGATGAAACCGAGCGCCGCCCCCACCACCGGCAGATAGATGTCGCCGCGCGGCTCGTTTGGCTTCGGCTCTATGGCAAACTTGAAGTTGTAGCCCTTCTCGATATCGTACTCGGCCAAGAAGTTCAGGCACTCCCGATAGCGCTTCAGCGCCTCACGCGCGTCTTTGCTCGCATCGGTCTCTACGCCTTCCCGGCCTCCCCAAAACACGTAGACCTCCGCACCTAGTTCGGCGCCGAGGTCCATGGCGCGCATGGTCTTTTGCAGGGCATAAGCGCGTACTTTCGGGTCGTTGGAGGTGAAGGCTCCGTCTTTAAACACGGGGTCATAGAACAGGTTGGTGGTGGCCATAGGTACCCGCATGCCGTAGTCGTCGAGAGCCTTTTTGAACTCGGCCACAATGCGGTCGCGCTCGGCAGCCGTGGCATCTATGGGCACCAGGTCGTTATCGTGCAGGTTTACGCCGTAGGCGCCCAACTCGCTCAGTTTTTTCACAATATAGGTGGGCGACAGAGGCTCGCGGACGGCATTTCCAAAGGGATCGCGCCCCACATTGCCTACGGTCCAAAGTCCGAAAGTGAATTTATGGTGTTTTTGAGGGGTATAGTCGCTCATCTTTTGCCTATTCTACCTGGCGGGAACGCCAGGGTTTCTCTCCTTTCCGTTGCAGGGATTTCTCTTATAAAAGATTCGTGGTATCTGCCGCATTCTCCTGCTTAACATTTTGAAACCTTTAGGCGGGTGTATTCGCGAAAACGTCTCCAAAGAAACACGGCTCGTGTTGAAGGCCGGTTAGGTGACGAAGTCAAATGCCGGAGCCGTTGGCCGGCTGAAGTTGAGTAGCCTGTGTCAGCATTTGGATTCCGGTCTCGAAATCCTTTTGGCGGCAATAGGCAATACCGAGATAGGTTGCGGCCAGGGCATCGTTTGGGTCTTGCCGCAGGGCTTGGCCCAAGAGGTCTACGGCCTGGGTAAGATGGCCTGATTGCAGGGCTTGAATGCCCTGATTGGTGAGGGATGCGTTGTTCGTGTCCATCGTTCTCTCTCAAAGAACAGATTTGGCTTTTGTATGTTTTTGACGGAAGCGATGTTGTGCAGGAGATTCTAGATAGTAACGCGAGATTCCTTCTTTTTGGAGGACAATTTTTAGATAAAGATCAGACAGTGAAAAATCAAAGTCATGCATGAGTAGCCCTTGCGCTCTCGTCCGTCTTATGTTAAAATCCGTATATGACCAAGTTATGTGCGACTGCCTGGCACGGCGCATGAAGAGGGCTGACAGGTCAATAATCGAACTTTTAGGAGAACGAGATGTCCTTACCCAACCAGCGTGTCATTCCCGCGCTTCGTATTACCGATGATGTCTTAAGCAAGGCCTACTATGTTGAGAAGCTCGGCTTTTCTGTGGAATGGGAGCATCGCTTCGAGCCGCATTTTCCGGTATTCATGTCCATTTGTCGCGATGGCATGCGGTTATATTTAACCCAGCATAGCGGCGACTGCGAGCCGGGAGGTCTTGTTCATTTTGTGGTAGAGGATGTTGCCGCTTTATATAAGGAGCTTCAGGAGCGAGGGGCGGTTGTGCGTGTAGCCCCTAACGACGATTTAGGTTTTCTCTGTATGACCGTGCAAGACCCCGATGGGAATCAGCTGTGTTTTATGGAGCCGCCTCCAAACCATCCCTCGGATAGCTGAGCCTCTCGCTGCATCCGTCGGCTCCAGCATCCTGCAGTTATAGCGTGGAAGGGTTTCCACGTTCCGTTTGATGGCGGCTGGAGCGAACAAAGTCATGCATGAGTAGCCCTTGCGCTCTCTTCCAGCTTATGTTAAAATTCGTTGAATATGGCCAAGTTATGTGCGGCTACCTACGTGTATTGTTTGTAATGAAAGCGGCACTAGCTCCGGTATTCATGTCCATTTGTTTAGGGAGGGGAGAAGTGCTGAGGAGCCCAAGGTGAATTTTTCTGAAGATAAGGAGTACCAAGCTTGTACGCCCATAGCGGTTAATCGCAACGCATTTAATGCGAATTGTGAGTTGCCCTATGGGCTACAAGTGGAGCATGTGGGCCGCGCTATGGAAGATTTTATCTATTTTTTAGATCTTGTGAACCATCAACTGCATGCAAAAGGAATCCCGCGCCTTGAAAGCCTGCTTATGCCGGCTATGTTTAGTGGGTTGGTCGGTGAGCTTATTAGTTCTAGCATTCCTAAGTACTGTCCCTACTTAGCGCGAAATCGTTACCCTAATGGTCATCCCGATTTGATACCTGCTGGAATGTTTGCCGATGATGCCATACATTACGCCCATGAGGGCATTGAAGTGAAGAGTTCACGACGGTTAAGAGGTTGGCAAGGACACAACCCGGAAGCGGTCTGGCGTATGGTGTTTTGTTTTGATAGCAATACCCTTAATGATGACCTCAATAAGAGATCGCCAAAGCCGTTTCGGTTTAGAGGGGTATATGCGGCGAAGTTAGACTGCGAGAATTGGATTTTCTCCGGGCGTTCGGCTACAAGCCGAAGAACGATCACGGCTAGCGTGGCTCTCAGTGGTATCGCAAAAATGAAAGCAAACTGGGTGTATGAAGACCTAAGTTAACGGAAAAGAGATCTGCATCGCGCCCGTTTTGATGCAAGATAACCTAGGAATAGCTTGTAGGCTCAATAGATAGTACTCTCTATTCCTCTCAATTCCGATGGCGCTGTAGCCGATCGCTTCTGCTGCAGCCACGGTAGAGCCGGAACCCATAAAAGGGTCAAGCACGATCCCTTCACCAAGTGGCAGTGCCGCGTAGACAATTTGTCTCAAAAAGGACTGAGGCTTGAGACTAGGGTGGTTCGCGACTGCACGCTCTTTTTGCGGGGTACGCTCGCTCTCGATAACGTCCTCAAACGGGTTCCCATCCGGTTTACGCCGCAGTCCTCCTGTCTGAAAATGCCTGAGACACTCCCCAACCGTCATGCCTTCAGGGAGCGGTTTACGGAAAATTCCCCAAGGTTCGTAACAACCACGAGGCATAGAACAGACATCAGGAAACTCACTCTCCGCATTCTTAGGCCTGTCACCCCCTCGCAGGGTTCTCACAAGCCTGATCACTTGACCACGAAACTCAAAACCTGCGTTGACAATGGAGGTGAACACCGCTTGAGAGAGAAAAACATTCGATGCTAAGAAGAGATGACCTCCAGGTCGTAGTACCTGCAGTGCTAACGTAGCCCACTCGTAAAAATATTCCTGAATACGATCGCGCTCTTGCATGTTTAAGGCCGTGAATCTTGGTAAGGGCGCTCGGGTATGCCCATCAAAAGAAGGGGGAATGCGCCAAACACCTCCGCGGCCGCTTGAGCGCTTTTCAAGTTGCTCAAAATCGTACTCTTTGACCCCGTAGGGCGGATCGGTTACGATGGCATGAAGGCTGTTCGGCAGGACGGCTCGCATCCACTCAAAACAGTCGGCAAGAATCACAACAGACTTCGTAAAAGTCTGGAACTCATAGTCCAATGTGTAGGCAGCTTTTAGCCTTTCTGTAGACATGCGACAGATCACAAGGGTAGATGGCTGAATTGTACAAGTAAGGAAGCTGGCGTGTCAAGGGATTGCTGAAATGCAAGAAGCAAAGCGAAAAAATCCTTGGCCTCTATCGAAAGAGACAGGGGTGCAAAGGACTTAGGCGATCCCAGAACCAATCGCCTGAAGCGCCGCTTACTCGTTCTGAGAAGCTAGACCGTTGGCTCCGCTGTTGGAGGCCGACTGGAGGGGAGTATGCGCCAGCTCGCCGGTGATGCGGGCGGCTTTGGCAGGGGTCATCCCCTCTAAAATAGAGGCCACTTTGCGCTCGTCCATCTGCTGTAAAAGCACTACCACCTCGCTTTCTGGGAGCTTGTCGAGAATCTGGTTCACTTTGGGAGCATCCATCTTGCTGTAGATTTCGGCCAAACGCGCCATCTGTGCCGGATCGAGGGGTGGGGGTGGGGCAGGCGGCGCTTGCAGAGCCTTCTGCTTCTGCTGTTCCCACGCGGCGCGTTCTTGTTCAAAGGCGCGTTGTTCCGCCTGCAAAACCCGCTGCTGTTGAGCGAGCTGTTCCGCCGTGAGAGGCGATCCGGCCGCTGCCGTTTTGGCCGACGGCTTTTTCAAAGGGCGAAAGCCCGAAAGCCGCGCCACCGTGCCGAGAGCACCCTTTTCACCTGCCCATTGGCGCGCCGGCAACACACCCATTTTGGCCAGGCCGAAAGCCACGCCCAGTGCAAGGCAAAACAGACTAAATGGGATAAGAATCATCCCCCACTTCTTCATTTCGACTTCACTCCTTCCTCATCGCTAAAACTGGTTCGCCACTAAGGGCTGGGAGGTTGTTGGCCCAACATGCCGAGGATGCGCCGCACATAGTTCTGTGTTTCCGGATAGGGAGGGATGCCGTTGTACTTCTGAACCGCGTGGGCGCCCGCGTTGTAGGCCGCGAGGGCTAAAGGCAGACTGCCGTTGAATTTGCGAAGCAGGCCTGCCAAAAGCCGCGTGCCGGCAGCGATGTTCTGCTCGGGGTCGAAGGGATCGGTAATGCCAAACTCCTGTACCTCTTCCGGCATGAGTTGCATCAGACCCATTGCTCCCTTATTGGAGACCTCTTTCGGATTACCGTCCGATTCCTGTGCGATAACGGCACGAACGAGGTCGGGGGAGAGACCGTTAAGGGCCGCATATTTGTTGATAAGCCCCTCGATGTAGGGGGCGAAATGGGGCGCTGTGGGGGCCGAGTTGGCGAGAGTGGCCTGCAAAGTTAGAGGAAACGGGGTGATCGGCGTTGAGGGCGGACCTGCCGGAGTCGTTAAACCCGAAAGGGCACTGGGCGCCGGAGCCGATGCAACGGCCGATGGGGAAGGGGGATCGGTGAGCATCTGTAGACGGCTTTCGATCTGCTGGACTCGGGCCAGAACGGCTTCCAAATGGCTCATCATAATTTAGGCAGCCTCCTCCTGATGGGTTGGCGGCGAGAGGGGATGCGTAAGGTTATGCCGCATGACGGCGAGGTCGTCTATCGTCTTCTGTTCAAGCTGAAGAAGTAGCATCTTGTAGTTGGTTAGCTCCTTATTGTAAAGCTTTTCGACCACCTCACGGGCGCGACGGGCTTCTACGAGAGCCGTCCGCTTTTCGTCCACCACGATCTGAGCGGCATCGAGCCTGCGCTGCTGCTCTTCCATCGCCGCCTGAAGCGTTTGAAGGTATCGCTCTCGGTCGGCGATGGAGGCTGCGTCGAAACGCTCGCCGGGAAGGGCGCCTGGGCGAAGCGCCAACGTTTGATCAAATTCAGCGCGCAGTTGGTTAAAGCGTGCCTGAGCAAGCGCCAGTCGCCCCTGGGCGGCGGTAAACTCCTGCTCGCGCAGTTGCTCTATTGTGTGACGGTAGTTTAAAAGGGTCTGTAAGCGAAACTTAAAGCGTCGCATAGTGTAAAAAATGACGGTACGAAGGCCTATTCAGAAAAATGTTGCTGAAAACAGCCTCGTTTTAGAATTATCGGCGCGTTTATTGCGTAAAATTAGGATGGAGGTTCGTTGGAACGGTTGTAGCCTAACGAAAAAGCAGGCCGTTCCACGCAGCTACCTCCTAACGATCTGCTTCTCCTAGACCCGTCTCACGCATTCGCCGACCTCGTAAGCTACTACGGCATACAACAGGTGTTTTCTTCTATGTGGCTTCCGTGTGCTTTGACTAACCGGAGAGATAGACTGTTTGCCAACATTGTAGGAGGAAGAAAACCATGGCGACAAGACTGTGCGATGTGTGCGGGATTCGACCGGCCACGGTGCGGGTGCGCGTTCGGCGTGACGGTCGTGAAACCTACATGAACCTCTGTGAGGCCGACTATGCGCGGTTTCGGCAACGCGAGCAGAGGTACTATTCTCCCTTTGAATCGCTTTTCGGGCGTGGGTTGTTTGAGGAGTTCGAGGATATCCTTAGCTCTTTGCGCTCTCCAGAGGCGGACTGGCCCCTCGGAGGTCGAGTGCCCACAACGTCTTCGGATGACCGCAATGCGGTGGACATCTCCCGCTATTTCAGCGAGCAGACCAAGGAGCTGCTGCAAGAGGCTGCCGAAAAGGCTGCCGAGTGGGGCCAGCCGGAGGTGGATACGGAGCATCTGCTCTATGTTTTAGCGGATAACGAGGTGGCGCAGGCCATCTTCAAGCAGTTTCGCATCTCCCCGGCCGATGTAAAGGGCTATCTGGAGCACAACGCACCCCGCAATGAGAAGCCCTTTGAGGGCAAGGAGCTAGGCGTCTCTCCCCGCGTGAAGAGCGCTCTGGAGCAGGCGTTCATCGCCTCTCAAGAGCTTGGCCACAGCTATGTAGGGCCAGAGCACCTGCTGATCGGCTTGCTGATGGAGCAGGATGGCATCGCCGGCGACCTGTTGCGCAAATACGGCCTTACTCCTCAGGCATTGCGCCAGCAAACGGTGAAGATCGTGGGGCAGGGCGCAGAAGAGGGCAAGGTAGAGACCCCGAGCAACACCCCTCATCTCGATAAGTATTCGCGTGACCTTACCCAATTGGCGCGTCAGGGCAAACTCGATCCCGTGATCGGCCGCTCTAAAGAGATCGAGACCACCATCGAGATTCTAGCCCGGCGCAAGAAGAACAATCCGGTGCTTATCGGGGAGCCTGGTGTGGGCAAAACCGCTATTGTAGAGGGGCTTGCACAGCGTATCGTCAATCATGAGGTGCCGGAGGTTTTGCGCGATAAACGCCTGGTGGAGCTGAATGTGAACTCCCTTATTGCCGGCTCGAAATATCGTGGCGAGTTTGAGGAGCGCATCAAGCAGGTGCTTGACGAGATCACCGCCCACTCCAACGAGATCATTCTCTTCATTGACGAGCTGCATACCATCGTTG
>Ga0209061_1000752_pt1 | contig 71196 bp, 67 predicted proteins | sample Coa_R1_10_FD_187157 | JGI IMG/M metagenome (GOLD analysis project Ga0209061, IMG submission 187157) | Surface soil microbial communities from Centralia Pennsylvania, which are recovering from an underground coalmine fire - Coalmine... | ecosystem: Environmental > Terrestrial > Soil >... | reverse complement strand
CTCCGACGATGCCAAAGCCGCCACCCGCCCTGCCCGTCGCCGCCTGAACCCCTCCCCTCAGCTTCTCCACCGGCGCCCGGACAGCCACCAAATGGCTGAAAAGGGTACGACGAGAAGCAAAAGGGGGAGGGTAGGCGTACATGACCCTGGGCTCACCGCAGCTCGGCTGGACAGCCGGGCTACAGCCGTTCGATTTTCACCGGGAAGTAACTAAGGCGTAGTGGCCCACCTCGTCGTTGGAGGTTAGGCTTCGGCCCGCAAGGTCTGGCCCAAACCAATTTCGAGAAAGGAACAGGCCCGCTATGCAAAAGGTTGCACTGGTGACCGGAGGCTCTGCAGGCATCGGCTGGGCCACTTCCACAAGGCTCCAGCGAGCTGGCTGGCAGGTCGTGAGCGCCAGTAGGAGCTCCAAGGCGCCTAGCGGCTGTGAGGGCCTCGCCATAGACGTCGCTGACGACAGTTCCGTGCGCGAGGGGGTCGCCCATGTGCTGAACAGCTACGGCCGGCTCGACGCCGTCGTCACCTGCGCCGGCTGGGGCGTAGCCGGCGCGGTGGAGCATACGCCGCTCGGTGACGCAAAAGACCAGTTTGAAGCCAATTTCTGGGGCACCGTGCGCGTCGTCCAGGCGGCCCTGCCGGCTATGCGCTCGCAAGGTGCGGGCCACCTCGTGATGTTGAGCTCGATCGCGGGGTGCATAGGGGTGCCGTTCCAGGCTTTCTACAGCGCGAGCAAGTTCGCCATCGAGGGCTTCGGGGAGGCCCTCGCCTATGAGGTCCGCCCCTTCGGGGTGAAGGTCACTATCGTCGAGCCGGGCAACGTCCGGACGGAGTTCACCGAACGGCGCAGGGTCTTAGCCGCCGGCGCTTACCCCGCTCAGGCCCGGGCGGTTGCCAAAATGGAGCGCGACGAACGCGACGGGGTTAGCCCAGAGCGGGTAGCGGGCACGCTTTACAAGGTGCTCTCGGCACGCCGACCTCCCCGACGGGTCTCGGTCGGCAAGGCCTCCGAACGGGTGGGGCTACTCGCGAAAAGGCTGTTGCCCTACGCTATGTTCGAACCAGCAGCGCGCGGCAGCTTGGGGGTTTGAGCTACTTCTGCGCTCCCGGCCCCCCGCAGGCCGTGAAAGCCCGGGCAGCACTGGGTGCGCCCGCGGCCTTTATCATCGTTGGCCGTGCAGCCGCAGAGCCGCTGGGCGCCAATCGCCGGGTTCGCCCTCGCCTCGTCCGCCAACCAGATGGCTTGGCTTGTGTTCGCGCCCGTCACCACAGGAGCGGCCGCTCACTACGGTGTGAGCGCCACACAGGTCGGGCTGCTCTCGGAAGTCTTCCCCGCCATGTACGTACTGCTCGCGCTCCCTGCCGCCCGCGCGGTTGGGCGTTCGCTGCGCTTTTGGCTGAGCGCTGGGGCCCTGCTCAGCGCGTTGGGTACCTTGGTGCGCCTCGGAGGGCTTGAGCGAGGTGGTTTTTGGTGGGTCCTCACCGGCCAGGTGCTGGTGGCTGGGGCTCAACCATTGCTCCTCAACTCAGTGACTGCGCTGGCGAGGCGCTACCTGCGCCCTCAAGACCGCCCGGTCGGCATAGCGGTCGGCTCAGCCGGCACCTTCCTCGGCTTCGTGCTCGCCTTCGTCGCAGCAGCCATCTTTGGGGCAACCAGAGCTGGCTTACTGCTGGCGTTGGGTGCTGCCTACGCAGTAGCCGGCGCCGTCTTGGTGGTGCGCGCCCTGGTGCTCACTCCCTGCCCCTACGGCTCCGACGCCAACGCGCGGCCAACGGGGCTCGCAGAGCTGCGCGAGCTTTGGGGTGACCAGGTAATGCGCGGCCTGGTCGGCTTCGTGTTCGTCGGCTTTGGGGTGTTCGTCTCCCTCACCACCTGGGCACAACCACTGCTCCAGCCCGCAGGAGTCGATGCCCGCCAGTCGGACACGCTGCTGGCAATCATGGTCCTAGGGGGCGTCGCCAGCTCGGCTGTGCTCCCGCCGATAGTGGCCAGGCGTGGTTGGCAGCTACCTGCTCTCGTCGTTGCCGGGGTTGGCACGATCACGGCTTGCTCGGTCCTCGCAGGGGTGCCCAACCTCCTAGGTGCCGCGCTCGGCCTCTGCCTAGTAGGGGTCCTTTTGTTACCTGGGTTACCGGTCATGTTGGAGGTCGCCGAACGACGCTGCGGGGAGGGCGCGGCCGCCGGCGCCGGGCTGCTTTGGCTGGCGGGCCAGGCCGGCGGCATCGTGGTCGCCGTCGTAGCGGGGCTAGTCGAGGGTACCCCGGCCGTTGCCTTTGCCCTGCTCGCCGGCGTCATCGCCCTTGCCGCTCCGAGCGCAAGGCGCCTCAAGGGCCAGCTGTCCTCCCCAGCCAACGCTCCGCCCGAGAGGTGAGGAGGCCGGCCCCCACTGCCTTGAGCGTCCGCCCGGCGCCTGCCGCGCTCACCGGCACAGTGGCCCTGGGTGGCGGCACTATCCTCTAGCACGTGGAGGTCGACCTGCTACCGGGGGCCGAGCGCGCCCCGGCCATGCGAGGCAGCCCCGCCCTAGAGGTAAGGGGGGTTTCCAAAGCCTTTGTCGGGCGAGCGGGCGAGACGACTCTCGCGTTGGCCGACGTAGACCTTGACGTGCAAAGGGGCACCTTCGTGTCACTGGTCGGGCCATCGGGTTGCGGCAAATCGACCCTGTTGCGGATCTTGGGAGGCCTTGAGCAGCCCAGCACTGGTGAAGTGCGCTCAGCGGCGCGCCAAACGACGAGCGGCTTGCCGGCGGTCGCCTTCGTTTTCCAGGACTACGGGCTCTTTCCCTGGCTGAACGTCGTAGAAAACGTCGCATTTGGCCTGCGGATGGCTGGCGTAGGCAAGCGGGAGCGCCACCAACGTGCCCGGGCGTGGCTGGACAGGCTGGGCCTCGCCAGTTTCGAGCGTTCCTACCCCGAGCAGCTCTCGGGCGGTATGCGCCAGCGCCTCTCGCTGGCGCGCGCCTTTGTCACCGACCCCGAGGTGCTGTTGATGGACGAGCCAATGGCTGCGCTGGACGCACAGACGCGCCTACTGCTCCAAGAGGACCTTGTCCGGCTGTGGGAGGAGACCAAGAAGACAGTCGTGCTGGTGACACATTCGCTCGACGAAGCGGTCCTCCTCGGCGACCGCGTCGTCGCTATGACGGCGCGCCCGGGGAGGGTGAAGCTCGACCTGCCCGTCGAGCTCCCCCGCCCGCGCGACGCGGGCACCGTCACGGGCACGGCTTTTTCACACTTGAAGGCCACTTTGTGGACGGCTCTTCGCGACGAGGTGAGAAGGTCGCTCGAGCACTCGTGACTGGGACAGCCGCCGGGGCAGGCGATGCCATTGATACTGCGGTCGCCCTGCTTCGCGCGACACAGCGCCGTAGGCGCCGCCTCGAGGCTTCGCTGGCGGTCGCAACGCCGGTATCGTTGCTCGCGCTCTGGCAGGCGGCGGCTGACCTGCACTGGGTGGACCCGCGCATCTTCACCCCACCACTCGGGATCGCTCGTGCCGCCGGCCAGCTCATCTCCTCGGGCACCCTGCCAAGCGACCTCGCCGCCACTTTGGCGCGCCTGACAGTGGGCTTCGTCATCGGCGCGGCTGGCGGCACGGCAGTGGGCCTCCTGCTCGGGGTTGCCCGCCCTCTTCGCGCCGCCCTGTCCCCACTGTTCACCGCGTTGTACGCGATACCCCAGATAGCCCTACTACCTCTCCTTCTCGTCATATTCGGCGTGGGCGAAACTGCCAAGGTGCTCACTGTTGTCGCTGTGACCTTCTTCGTGCTCGAGATCAACGCCCTGTCCGCCGTAAGGCATTTCGACCCGCGCCTTGTGGAGGCTGGGCGTGCCTACGGCGCCTCAGGCACCAAGATGTTCCGCTACGTGCTCCTACCTGGCTCCTTGCCCACCATCTTCACAGGTTTGCGGGTGTCGGTCGCGCTAGGGCTCGTCGTCATAACTGCCACCGAGTTCGTCGCTTCCAACAACGGGCTCGGGTTCTTAGTCTGGAACTCCTGGCAGCTGTTCGAACCTAGCCAGATGTACGTAGGCATGGCCACGATCGCCATCCTCGGGGTGGCCCTGACGGCGCTGGTCTCCGGCTTGGAGCGCGTGGCTGTGCCCTGGGTACACCGTAGGAGCCACTGAGCGAACCGGCCCTGCCCGAGGGCTCGGCTATGCTCTCTCAGGCAAATAGCCAACCGAGACGGGGAAGGTGGTCTCCGTCAGAGGCCACTGCGTGGCCCACCTGGTGTACAACAAGGAGTACCGGATGAAATTTGTCTTAGGACGTGCTGGCGCGAATGGCCCCGTGGTGGGTGGCCACCGGTGGCACAGGGCAGGCCGCAAAGGTAACGCCGCTGCCGCGCTCGCCGGCGCAGTGGCCCTAGCAGCCCCACTGGCTGCCCCCCAGGCGGCGCTGGCAGCAACCCACGCCAAAGCCGGGCTAAAGACCGTGACTGTCGCGTACGTCCCGCTCCCGCTGTTCGAGCCGGTCTTCATCGCGATGCACAACGGCTACTTTGCCCAGCGCGGCATAAACGTGAAGCTCACGGTGGTCACGTCCGGGCAAAGCGCTACAGTCCTGGCCGCAACCAACAAGGTGCAGGTGGTGCTCGGAGGGTTCTCGGCGGGCCTGTTCAACGCCGTGCACCAGGGCCTCGACTTCAAGGTGGTCGGCTCAATGGCCGAAGAGGCACCCGGCACCGCCGCCAACGGCCTAGTCGTAGCAAAAAAGCTCAAGGCTTCGGGGAAGGTCACCAACCCAGGTGACCTAAGAGGCATGAAGATCGCCGTCGACGGAGGAGCGGGTTCGACAGGTGCGTACCTGACGGCGTTAGCGCTCGCGCCCTACCACGTGGCGCTTAGCCAGGTGACGCTCGTCAACTTGAACTTCCCAGAGATGCAGAGCGCTCTGTCGAGTGGAGCAGTGGCTGCAGCGTACATGTCGACGCCGTTCTTGGGAGCGGCGCTGTCCTCGGGGGCTGGGGTGCTCCTCGCTGGCGCCCCCGTTCACGTGGCAGTAACAGGGGTGACCTACGGCGGGCCCTTCGCCCGTTCTCCGCAGGCGCAGCCCTTCTTCGACGCGCTCGTGGAAGCCGCCAAGCACCTCCAAGGTAGGGCTGCAAACTCGCGCTCCAACCTCGAGATAGTGGCCAAGGCGACAGGCGAGAAGCTTTCATTGCTCGAAGCTGAGCCGCCCAACGTCTTCAGCCCCAACCTCGCCCCCCCGGTCGCGACCTTGTCCCAAATGCAAAGCGTCTTCCTCGCCAACCACGACCTCACCTATAGTTCGCCCATCCCAAGCTCGCGCTATGTAGACACCACGTTCGCCTCAAGGGCGGGCTGAGGGCGTAAAGGCGCTGGGCGCGTCGCCGGCCACCCCGGCACCTCGCGCGCGTTGGCGACAGTATGGCACGATGGCCGAAGGCCCAAACGACCTCATCGCTCTGGCCCGCCTGTGCCTGGCAGAGTTCGTGGGCACCGCCCTCCTGGTGGCTGTAGGCCTATCGTTTGTAATCTTCGACTTCAGCCGCGGTAGCCCTATAGCCGCAGTTTTGCCCTCTGCCGCCCCGCGGCGGGCACTAACCGGCGGACTGTTCGGCGCCACCGGCATGGTAATTGCCCTGTCCCCCATTGGGACGCTCAGCGGGGCTCATATCAACCCCGTGGTCAGCTTGGCTTTCTGGGCCGAGGGCGCCCTGCCCAGCCGGGCCCTGGTCGGCTTCGTGGCCAGCCAGTGCAGCGGTGCCGTGGCTGGTGCGGCACCGCTGCTGCTGTGGGGCCAGCGCGGGGCCAGCGTCTCCTACGGCGCCACTGCTCCCGGCCCCGCCGGCGTCGGCGTGGCCTTCGCTGGCGAAGTTGTCACCACCTTCGCCATGGTCCTAACCGTGCTGGTCATGGTCGCCCACCCGCGCCTGCAAGCTCACACGCCGCTCGTCTTCCCGCCTCTGTACTGCCTGATGGTGTGGGCCGAGGCCCCCTGGTCAGGGACCAGCACCAACCCGGCCCGCAGCCTCGGGCCCGACGTGGTGGCCTTGGCTGCGCACAGTTACTGGCTGTACGTAGTCGCCCCGGCTGCTGGGGCTCTGCTGGCCGTGGCCGTCCGCCGGCTCCTGCCCGTGGTCGCCGACCTTCGTATCGACGTGGCCAAGTTGGCCCACTTCGAGCAAGAGGCAGTGCACGTCCTTGTCACCCGCGCCGGCGCGTCCAGTACGAGACGTAACCAACACCCAACCAGCTAGGAAGCACGGTCACTGGACCGCCCCGTCTGAACTGGGCTTTTTCTGGTGGGGCTAGCTGGGATCGAACCAGCGACCTCGGCATTATCAGTGCCGCGCTCTAACCGGCTGAGCTATAGCCCCTCGTATGGCCTCTGGCCAGCCAAGCGAGCCCGGGAGGCAGCTGTCAGGCTAGCGTTTCTGGTTGGCTCCTCGCTGACAACCGTCACCCGCACGCCTCCCACCAAGTCTGCCAGCAGGTTGTAAATGACCACCACCACCACATTGGCAAGCACCCCGAGCAGGCAAAGAGCGCCTACCGCCGCCGCTCCCCAAACCAAAGCGGTGAGAGGGTGAAGCTGGAACTCGCTCAAGGCGAACAGGGAGCGCACCAGTTTGTCCAGCTTGCGGACCAGGCCTGCGGACTCAGCAACGTTCCAGAGCACCACGCCGGCGACCATCACGACCACGAACACACAAAGGTAGAAGGCCAGTGACATCTTGACGACGCTCCACACCCCGACCCTTCGCAACTGGCCTCGGCGCTGAGCCAGTGGCGCTCGCCTGTTGGCGTCCACCCTCGCCGCGACAGGCTCGTAGCCAGTCCTAGCCCGCGCCGGTGCTTGGGCCTGGACGAACCACTGGCTTCGACGCGAGCCTTGAGTAGGTTGAGTGAACGGCTGCGTCTCCTCGCCCAGCTCGGGTGCTTTTGAGCCTGGCCAGCCCGCACGACGGGCCTGGCTGGTGTCCCCACGTGGAGCTCCAGGCGTGGGTTGAGGGTAGCGGACAGTCGTGCCAGTGGAGCGAGCCCGAGGCCCCGCCGGCGGCGGCCGGTCCGGGCCGGGCACTAGCGCACCCCTGCGGTCGACACCCTTACCACGTTCACTGCCAGCGCTAGTCCTCCTCGACTGCTAGCACGGGAGCCACGGATGCTACCTCTTGGCCAGGGTCCAAGCTTACGACCCTGACTCCGGTTGCGTCCCGGCCTTGGCTCGAGATGTCCCTGGCGGCCATGCGGACAACCACCCCTGCAGATGATATGACCAATATCTCGTCCTCCAAGCCCACGGTGAAGGCCGCCACGACTCCCCCGCGCCGTGAGGTCAGCTTGATCCCGCGGACTCCCTGGCCACCGCGCCCTTGACGGTGGAAGTGGTGGAGTTGGGTCCTCTTCCCATAGCCGGCGCTCGTCACCATCAAAATGCTGCTCTCATCCCGGGCCACGTCAGCAGCCACGACTTCGTCACCGCTACGCAGAGCCATCCCCCTCACCCCGGCTGCGTCCCGCCCCATTGGGCGCACTTCGCTCTCCGCAAAGCGGATTGTCTGGCCCGACCTACTGACCATGAAGATGTCGTCCTGCCCCCCGGTCACCACTACGGCTACGAGCTCGTCGCCCTCCCTCAAGTTGACGGCTATCAACCCGTCCCGACGGCTCCGGTCGTACTCCGAAAAGGCCGTCTTTTTTACCTGCCCGTGCTTGGTGACGAAGAACAAGTACCGGTCTGAATAGAACTCCCGCGTGTCGACTAGGGCTTGGATGTGCTCGTCGGGCGCCAACGGCAGGAGGTTGACGATCGCTGTGCCCCTCGAAGTGCGTTCCTGTAAAGGCACCTCATAGGCACGCAAGCGGTACACCCTGCCCAAGTTCGAGAAAAACAGGAGGTAGGAGTGCGCGGTTGTATATATCACTTTCGAGATGATGTCCGCTTCCCTCAGGTTGGCACCCCTCACGCCGCGCGTGCCCCGGCCCTGAGTTCGGTAGGTGGACGCCGGGACGGCCTTTATGTACCCGGCCCGCGTCATCGTGACCACCAGCTCGCCGTCTTCGATCAGGTCCTCGTCGGTCATCTCGCCGGGGTCGACGGTGACAACTGCCTGCCGCGGGCTCCCGAAACGCTCCTTGATCTCGGTAAGCTCCGCTTTCACCACGCCGTGCAGACGTGAACGGTCGCCCAGGACCGCCTCAAGCTCAGCGATAGTCTCCCGGAGCTTGGCCATCTCCTCCTCGAGGTCGGAACGCCCGAGCCTGGTGAGGCGGGCAAGCTGCATGTCCAAGATGTGCTCGGCCTGTACCTCACTGAACTCGAACGGGGCACCCATCAAGGCCGCTCGCGCCGTGGAGCGGCTCTCAGACTGGCGGATCGCCCCGATGATGGCGTCGATCAGGTCGAGTGCCTTCAACAACCCTTCAACTATGTGAGCCCTGGCCCGCGCCCGGCCGAGCCGGTGCTCAGAGCGCCGCCGCACTACTTCGACCTGGTGGGCTACGTAGGCTTCAAGGGCCGTTTTGAGGTTGAGGGTCCGCGGCCCGCCGTTGACGAGCGCGACCATGTTGACCGGGAAGCTCGTCTGTAGTGGCGTCAATTTGAACAGGTTGTTGAGCACCACGTTTGCATTGACGTCGCGCTTTAGCGGTACCACGATCTTGGTTTCAACACCCGCCGAGAGATCCTGGATATCGCGGATGCCCTCCAGTTCGTGGCTGTTCACCAGCTCAGCGATCCGCTCTTGGATGGCCCGCGGGCTCGCCTGGTAAGGAAGCTCGCTGATCACGATCTCAGGGCCGCTGCGCGTCTCGCGTACCTCCGCCTTGGCGCGCATCTTTATAGAACCCCGTCCCGTGCGGTAAGCGTCGATGATCCCCTGGCGCCCTAAGATCAACGCACCCGTTGGGAAATCTGGGCCCTTCACGAACCTCATCAAGTCGTCTGGCGTAGCGTCTGGATGGTCGATCAGGTAGTTTGCCGCGTCGACCACCTCCGCCAGGTTGTGGGGAGGGATGTTGGTGGCCATCCCGACCGCGATACCTTGGCTCCCGTTGACGAGCAGGTTGGGGAACCTGCAAGGCAGCACCGTCGGCTCGTCTTCGTCGTTGAGGTAATTGCGAGACATGTCGACGGTCTCCTCGTCGATGCCGTCGAGCATGTGCATGGCGAGGGGCGACAACCGGCATTCCGTGTACCTCTCAGCTGCCGGCGGGAAGTCGTGGGACCCGTAATTGCCGTGAAAGTCGATCAGCGGGTGACGGAGGCTGAACGGTTGCGCCATGCGGACAAGCGCGTCGTAGATAGCCGCGCTGCCGTGCGGGTGGAACCTCGCCATCGTTTCACCGGTAACCTTTGCGCATTTGACAAAAGGCCTGTCAGGACGGTAGTTCTGCACGTACATCGTGTAGAGGATCCGTCGGTGCACAGGCTTCAGGCCGTCACGCGCGTCTGGGAGCGCTCGAGAGACGATGACCGACATCGCGTACTCGAGGAACGAGCGCTCCATCTCGACATTTATCTCGACAGGCTCCACCCCCGCGGGAGGCCCACCACCGGAGCCGCCAGGCAGCAGGACGTCTGTCATTGGCTATATGTCCATTGGCTATATGTCCAAGAACCTGATCTCGGTCGCATTGTCGATTATGAACTGCTTGCGCTGCTCGACGTCGTCACCCATCAATATGCTGCAAGCCTCGTCCGCGATCGCAGCCTGCTCTATGTCGACCCGTAACAGCGTACGGTGAGCCCGGTCCATAGTCGTGCTACCCAGCTCCTCCCAGTCCATCTCACCCAAACCCTTCAAGCGGCTGAACTCTCCTTTGTGGTTCGGGTGCTCTGCCATGAAGCGCTGGCGTGCTGCTTCGTCTTTCAGGTAAACTTTCTCCTTGCCGACCAGGGTTGAGAACAATGGAGGCTGTGCACAGTAGACGTGGCCTCCCTCGACAAGCGGTTGCATCTGGCGAAAGAAGAAGGTCAACAACAAAGTCCGAATATGGCTGCCGTCCACGTCGGCGTCAGCAAGGATGATGACCTTGTGGTAGCGGATCTTGGAGACGTCGAACTCCTCCCCGACCCCCGCTCCTATTGCCGCCACCAATGCCTGGATCTCGTTGTTCTTGAGCATCTTGTCGACGCGGGCACGCTCGACGTTGAGGATCTTCCCTCGTACCGGCAGGATGGCCTGGGTCTCAGGGTCCCTCGCACGCACTGCCGAGCCGCCAGCCGAGTCCCCTTCGACGATGAACAGCTCAGCCGCTCGAGGGTCGCGAGCTCGGCAGTCCGTGAGCTTGCCTGGCATACCGGCACCCTCTAGAGGAGACTTGCGCCTCGTCGCCTCGCGCGCCTCGCGCGCAGCGACCCTTGCACGAGAAGCCTGTATGGCTTTGGAAACGACCAGCTTGGCTTCTGACGGGTTTTCCTCCAACCACTCCGCGAGCTTCTCATTGGTGGCCCGTTCCACGAGCGAGCGCATCGAAGTGTTCCCAAGTTTGGCCTTGGTCTGTCCCTCAAACTGAGGGTCCTTCAGCTTGACCGAGACGATCGCGCACATGCCTTCACGGATGTCCTCACCTAGGAGGTTCTCGTCCTTGTCTTTGAGGAGCCCCCGCGCCCGCGCGTACTTGTTGACAACTGCTGTCAGGGCCTTCTTCAACCCTTCTACATGGGTGCCGCCCTCAATGGTTGATATACCGTTTGCAAAGCCATATAGGCCTTCGTTGTAACCGGTGTTCCATTGCAGGGCGACCTCTACCTCGGCCCCCTCGTCCTCCACCTTGAAATAGGGCACCTTCTTGAAGAGGGGGTCCTTACTTGCGTTCAGGTGCCGTACGAAATCAATGATACCGCCCTTGTAGCAATAGCTAACAGGTGGTGGGCCCCCATCGCGCTCGTCTCGAAAGTTTATTTTCAGGCCAGCGTTCAAAAAAGCATATACCTGCAGCCGCTCCATCACCGTTTGAGCACGGAAAGCGACTTCTTCGAATATTGACTGGTCTGGCCAAAAAGTCACCGACGTACCTCGCCGGCCACGTGGCGACGGGCCGACAACCTCCAGCTTGCCCACCGGTTCACCACCGTGCTCGAACTCCATCCGGTAGCGCTTGCCGCCCTGGTCGACCTCAACCACGAGCCGACGCGACAAAGCGTTGACCACCGATACCCCAACCCCGTGCAGGCCACCAGAAATCTTGTAGCCGGAACCACCAAACTTACCGCCCGCGTGCAATTTTGTAAGTGCTATCTCGACACCCGAAAGGCCGTACTGGGGGTTGACGTCGGTTGGTATGCCTCGGCCGTTGTCGACCACCCGGCACCCCCCGTCTGCGAGCAAAGTCACGTCGATCTCGGTGGCGTAGCCCGCCATGGCCTCGTCCACAGAGTTGTCCACGACCTCCCATATCAAGTGGTGCAGGCCGCTAGCGCCCGTAGAACCTATGTACATCCCCGGGCGCACCCGGACAGGTTCGAGCCCCTCGAGCACGGACATGTCCCTTGCCGAGTAACCGTCGTCCAGTGCCAACTGCTCGTCAAGCTTGCTCATCGTCGTACCTTCAAAGTCACATCGCCTCCGGCGGGTGCGGTCGCGCCTACAAGTTTGCAGCTTGGGACAAGGCAGTCACGCGGCCGCCAGGCCCATTTTACCAGCTCTGGCCGTCTTTCGTGCCGACCTTCACCACAACGGACACCACGCTCGGGGCTACGCCCTGCACCCTCTGGAGCACCGTAGTTGTGTGAAAACGCAGCTCAGCGGCCCACGCTCCCGTCTGGGCGACAACGGTCAGCACCCCATCGGCCAACGAAGTGGGCCATGTGCGGGCCGCCAAGTGGCCGCCCACAAGGCTCTCCCAGTGTGAGCGCAACGCTCCCAGCTCCACAGTGGAGGGAGCCCCTAACCTCCCGGCGAGCTCAATTAGCGATACCCGGACAGGTTGCGGGCCCGCCGAGCCTCGTTGGGCCCCCAGCGAGGCCTTCTGCCTGGCGCGGCTCGCCTTAGGCCCCATTGCTGTGCTCCCCGCTGTTGGCCGAGCGCCGGAAGCTGCCTGCGCTGACCTCCACCACCGCGGCGACCTGAAGGCAGGCAGGCAGCTCGCCCGCCGTCGCCACCAAGGCCTGCCCGCCGGGCAGGCAAGATGCCAACGCTGCGCTGCGCCGGGCGTCAAGCTCCGAGAACACGTCGTCCAACAACAGCACCGGCGCTGTACCGCTGCGCTCCATCAGTAGCTCGTGCGACGCGAGCTTGAGGGCAAGGACAAGCCCTCTTTGTTGGCCTTGTGAAGCCTGCACCCTGGCCGGCAAGCCCCCCAGGCCAAGCCACAGGTCGTCACGGTGTGGCCCCCGAGTCGTTGCGCCCTGCTTGAGGTCGTCCTCCAGGGACCTCTCGAGGCACTCTAGCAGGGGCCGTGCCCACGTCTGCTCGTAACCGAGCTGGACGCTTTCCTCCCCTCCGAGCCGCTCGTAAGCGTGTTGAGCCCTCGGTTGCAAGGCGGCGACCGCGGCACGCCTCGCCTCGGCCAAAGCCTCGCCCGCCTCAGCCACCTGAGCGTCCCATGACGCAAGCACACGTCTCATCGCTGTAGACAGCGTGCCGCCGCTGGAACGCAAAAGAGCATTGCGTTGGCGCAGTGACCGCTCAAAAGAAGCCCCGCTGTGGGACAACTCCGGCCACAAGGCGCCGACCAAGTTGTCTAAGAAGTCCCTCCTGCCAGACGGCCCCTCTTTGACGATCGCCACGTCGTCGGGCGAGAACACCGTAACCTGCAAAAGGCCGGCAAAGTCACCAGACCTCCTCACGTACTGGCTGTTCACTTTCAGCCTGCCGCCACCAAAGGCGACTATCTCCGCGGACAGGTCGACCACACGTGGGCCTGCCCTCACTCGAGCTCCGACAAAAGCACGCTCATGGCCCGAACGGACCATGGCAGAGCTCTGCGCTCCCCGGAAGCTCTTCAACGTTGCCAAGTAGCCCAGCGCCTCCAGTAAGTTCGTCTTCCCTGCGCCGTTGGGGCCTCTCAGCACGGTGACCCCCTCCGCCGCCAAGCTAAGCTCAGCCTCGCTATAGTTGCGGAACTCTCGCAGCTGGGCCCTCTCTACGTACACGGCACCTAGGCACAGCCGCCGTTGCTCAAGCCACCCTAACTGGCATAAGCAAGTAGATGTAGTCCGCCGGCCCTACAGGCTTGAGCGTGGCTGGCTTCACCGGGTCTTGGCACTCCAACAGGACCTCATCGCCGGCCACTGCGTCGATCCCTTCCGCCAAGTACTGAGGGTTGAAAGCTATGGTCATTTCCTCGCCCTCGTACTTCGCGTCGACTTCCTCGTTTGCTTGGCCCAGTTCATTGGTTATGACGCTCAACCGGACCGCTTCACCTCCCAAAGAGAGCCTGACAGGGGCTGGTACGTCGCCTGAGCGCGCCAGGTCACGGGCCACCAACCTCACCCGCTGTACAGCTGCCAGGAAAGGTTCTTTGGGCACGACCAACTTGTTCGGGTAGTTGAACGGTACAAGCTGCTTGTAAGGCGGGAACTCTCCTTCGATCAACCTCGCGCTCAACCGTACCTGCCCAACGTCGAACCTCACCTCGTGCGCGCCCAAGTAGACGTCCACAGCTCCTGCCGCGCTCGATAAGAGCCTCTGTAGCTCGGCGAGGGCGCGGGAAGGGACCAGTACTTTTTGGTCTTCGCCGAGCACCCCTCGAGCTGTCGGCAGGTCTTTCACGGCCAGACGGTACGAGTCCGTCGCCACCATGCGCATCCCACCTGCCTCGGCAGCCAAAAGCACCCCTGTCAAGACGGGCCTGTGCATCTCCGACGACGCCGCCCGCACCACCTGCCTCAAACCCTCCGCTATCTCAGCAGCCGGTAAGGACACCTTTGGCCCTGGCGCCGGAGCCACATGGGCAAAGTCGGACGCGCGGAAGACGCGCAACATGAACTGCGACCTCCCCGCTGACAACCGCAGTTCCTCGTCGTCACCCTCAACCGTCACGGCACCAGCTTCCAGGGCACGTACGATGTCGGTCACCAACCTCCCCGGTGCGACCACTACCCCGTCCGCGAGGCCCGTCACGGCAACTTGCGTCGAGATCGTCAAGTCCTGGTCGGAACCCGTCACCTCGAGCGCATCCCCAGCCAGCGAGAGACGCGTGCCTGCGGGCCCGCTCCCTTGCACACGCCCAACGCCGGCTCGGCTGGCCAACGCCAGTGCGTCGAGCAAGCCGTCTCGTTCGCAACGGAACTTCATCGTCGTCAGCACTCCTCTACTAAGCAAAGATTTAAAGATCTCAAGTAGTAGTAGGCCCTTGTGGATTGTTGACAGGGCCGCATAGGCCCTGGTCGCGGTGTGCCGCTAGCCCGCCGCCGCTGTGGACGCGCTGACGGCGGCGGGGCAGGGACAGCTGTTGGGGGTGGCACGGCGTTAGCACTTACCCACGTAATTACATGGTCCCGGCACAGTGTGCCCCGGCACCGTCCCAAGGTGGGGTGGCCATCAGGCACCCGTGCGGGCCCGTCTCATGAGCTCTGTCACCTGGTCGTAGACGCCACGCCTTTCGCGCATCTGGTTGGTGATCTTCTTCCAGCCGTGCAGGACCGTGCTGTGGTCCCTGTCACCGAGCTCCTTGGCAATGTCAGACAAGCTGTAGTCTGTCATTTCGCGCATGAGGTACATGGCGACTTGGCGGGCGAACACGAGAGGCCGGGTACGGCTGGGCCCACGGAGCTCGTCGACGCTGAAGTTGAAGTAGTCAGCGGTGTGCTGCACGATTTGTTGGAGGGTTACCTGCCGGCTACTGGTGTCCGACAGCATGTCGGACAGTATTTTCTCGGCCAAGTGGGTACTGATTGGCGCGTGCTCGATGCTCGCGTAAGCAACCAGGCGTATCAGGGCACCTTCTAGTTCACGAATGTTGTCTTTGATGTTGGTGGCTATTAGTTCCAAGACGTCGTCGGGTATCTGTACTGCTTCTCCCTCAGCCTTCTTCCGTAAGATCGCGATGCGGGTTTCCAGTTCGGGAGGCTGTATGTCGGTCATGAGGCCGGACTCGAACCTGCTCCGTAGCCTGTCTTCGAGCGTCGCTATGGCTTTGGGGTGCCTGTCAGAGCACAGTACAAGCTGCTTCTGCGCGTCGTACAGCGCGTTGAAGGTGTAGAAGAACTCTTCTTGCGTCTCGGTTTTGCCACCGAGGAGCTGGACGTCGTCTACGAGGAGCACGTCGTGGGTACGGTAGCGGCGTTTGAACGCAGTCTGGTCTTTGGTGCGGATCGCGTCGATGAAGTCGTTGAGGAAGGTTTCAGTAGGCACGTAGCAGACGCCAAGGGTGGGGAAGTGAGTTGCGACGTAGTTGCCGATGGCATGGAGGATGTGCGTTTTGCCGAGGCCGGAGCCGCCGTAGATGAAAAGAGGGTTGAAGGCCTTGGCCGGTTCTTCGGCGACGCGTTGTGCCGCGGCCGAGGCGAAACGGTTGGACTCACCGGTGACGAAGGCGTCGAAGGTATAGCGGGGGTTGAGAGTTGGTGGTGCCGCCCGACGCGCCCTGGGGGTACCGGGCGGCGGCGTGAAGGCTGTTGGAGGAGGGGCCTCGAGTGGTTGGCCAGGGTGGCTTGGCTCTTCAAGAGGTTCAGGGGGCGCTGGCGGGGCGACGATGACCTGGAGGCTGGGTGTTGCCCCAGGAGCTGACGCGGCTAAGGCGCTTTCCAACAGAGCCTGGAAGCGAGCCAGTACGCCCTCTTTGATGAAAGCGTTGGGAGCAGCTAGCACGAGCCTGTCAGCGGACGCTTCAACCGGGAGCAGCTGGGCGAACCACACGTTCCAGACGGGGTCTGGTAGCTGTTCGCGCAGGTGGGCTGAGCAAACGGACCAGAGCCAGCGGGCGTTGGCTGTTGGGTTGGTGGCGTCGTGGTCGTCTAGCACCGCTTGCTACCCGCTCCTGTACGTGACCACTGCTCCCGCTTGTAGGCGGTACCAAGGTGGTCCCGTGTTGCCGGGCGCAGTGGCACGGTGTCGTCGTCGTGTTGAAAAGGGGTCGTGGGGAGTAGAGATTAGCACCTGGGAGGGGGCGGGCGGAAGGGGCGCCAAGCAGCGGCGAGGCGCCGGTAGCGAACGTGAGTTTGATATGCTCGGGTCGTGAGCACCTGCGTCGTGAGCGAGGTGGAGGCTGGCCTGAGCGAGGGGGCACGGCCCAGCCTGCTGGCGTGCGCTGGGCCAGGCCGGCCACGTTTTCCACAGGGAAAGCACAGCAATTACCGGGTTAAACACTAGCGGCCCACAGGTGGGCGCGGGCATGGTTGGAGGCCGATGGTGAGGGCGGTTGCCGACATCCGTGAGAGGGCGCAGGCCACGCGGGCACGTGCTGAGCGCGTGCCTCCGCACGACCTACAGGCCGAGGAGTCGCTGTTGGGGGCGATGCTCCTGTCCCGGGACGCGATATCGGCGGCGGTGGAGACCTGCAGGGCGGAGGACTTCTATAGGCCAGCGCACGCTCACATCTTCGACGCCATCTGCTCGCTGTACGCGCAGGGAGAGCCGGCTGACCCTGTGACGGTGGCAGACGAACTGCGCCGCGCGGACCTGCTGGAAGCGGCTGGTGGGGCTGGCAACCTCGTAGCTTTGCAAGCCAACACGCCAGCGATCGCGAACGCAGCGCGTTATGCCCGCATAGTGCAGGAGCACGCGCTGCTGCGGAGGCTGATAGCAGTTGCCTCCGAGATAGCGGAGATGGGCTATTCGCTGCCTGAAGACGTTATGGCGGCTTTGGACAGGGCAGAGGCCATGGTGTTCGACGTGGCGGAGCGGCGCGTGACAGATTCGCTGAAGCCGTTGCGCGAGTTGCTCGCTGCAAGCCTTGACCACCTGGAGGCGCTGTACAACCGGGGTGACGCGGTCACGGGGGTGCCTACTGGTTATGTAGACCTAGACGAGCAGTTGTCAGGGTTGCAGCGCAGTTCGCTCGTGATAGTGGGCGCTAGGCCGTCAATGGGCAAGACCTCGTTTGCTCTCGGGGTAGCGGCGCACGCGGCAATGGAACGCCGAGAACCCGTGCTGTTCTTCTCCCTGGAAATGAGCCACCTTGAGCTGACCCAGAGGTTGCTGTGCTGTGAAGCGAGGGTCGATTCTTCCCGCATGCGCAACGGCCGGTTGTTGCAGTCGGACTGGCCGAAGGTCGTTGCTGCTATGGGGAAACTGGGAGAGGCACCGTTGTTCATAGACGACAACCCCAACCTGAGCGTTATGGAGATCAGGGCTAAAGCGAGGCGTCTAAAGAGCCGGGAGGGCTTGAGCCTGATCGTCGTGGACTACCTCCAGTTGATGTCGAGCCCAAACTCTGCTGAGAACCGTCAGGTGGAGGTTTCTGAGGTGAGCCGTGGCCTCAAGATCTTGGCCCGAGAGCTCGAGGTGCCAGTGGTGGCGCTCTCTCAGTTGTCGCGCGGCCTGGAGCAAAGAGCAGACAAGAGGCCAATGTTGGCGGATTTACGAGAGTCTGGGAGCTTGGAGCAGGACGCCGATGTGGTGCTTTTCATTTACCGCGACGAGGTGTACAACAAGGACTCCCCGGACAAAGGTACTGCGGAAATTATTATAGCGAAGCACCGCAATGGCCCAACTGGGAGTGTACAACTCGCTTTCTTGGACCACTACACACGGTTTGCGAACATGGCTCGAGTATGAAGCCAGCTTTGGCTTGAAGAAGAGGGGGCTTCAGCTTTGAGCAGAAGCCCCCTCGAGAACTTAGGCTCGCACCAGCTCGACTGTGACGGGGAACTCTACTTCGGGGTGCAAGCGGCAGGGCACTTCGTGTGTGCCCAGGCTTTTGATTGGATCCGGCAAACGTAGCTTATGCCGGTCGATCTCTATGCCAGCTTGAGACGCTATCGCCTCGGCTATGGTTGCTGCGGTCACTGAGCCGAACAACCTGCCTTCAGGCCCAGCTCGGACCGGCAACGTGATGACCTGCTGGACAAGGCGGCGCGCGATGGTCTCTGCGGCCTCTCTGTCGTGGGCATCTTTCACTTCGCGTGCGTGCCTCATACGCGCAGCCTGCTCTGTTAGCGCGTTCGTGGCTGCGATGGCGTAGCCCTTGGGGAGCAGGAAGTTCCGAGCGTAACCGTCGGCGACCTCGCAAATGTCGCCCCGTTTGCCGAGGCCAGGCACTTCAGAGCGCAGTAGGACTCGCTTCATTGCTCGTCCTCGCCTAGCTCAGCGTCTTCTTCGTAACGGGCAATGACGGCCTCGGGGACCTCCTCTTCATTGGGCTCCTCTGCTCGGGGCCTGGGGAGCCCGCGGTCTGTCGCAGCGCGCTGCACGTACGGCAAGAGAGCTAGTTCCCGTGCCGTCTTGATGGCAACTTGGACCTCTCGTTGGTGTTGCCTACAGTTGCCGGTGACGCGCCTTGAACGGATCTTGCCCCTTTCGCTCATGAAGCGCCGCAGGGTTGCCACATCTTTGTAGTCGACCCACTCGACGTGGTCTTTGCAGAAGGCACAAACCTTGCGTTTGGTGCGGGTGCGGGTCTCTTTAGGTGCGCGCTTGCGTTCGCGCTCGGCTGTGCGTGGCATGTGTTAGAAGGGCTCCTCGTCATCGTGGGTGGTGGCGTACTGTGCCGTTGGGCTATGAGGGTACGCTTGCGCCGACTGAGGGTACGCTGCAGGCGACGGATCTTGGGCTGGCCTCTGGTAGGTAGGCTCGTGAGCCGCAGGCGCCTCGCCGTTGAGGTTCTCGGGGCTGCGACGCTCGTTCTTAGTCACATGGACCGTCGCCCAGCGCAGGCTCGGAGCGATTTCCTCGGCGGTTATCTCTACCTTGGAACGCTTCTCGCCCTCTTGTGTCTCCCAGGTGCGTTGGTCGAGCCGGCCGGTTACGACAACGCGTGTCCCACGAGAAAGGCTGGTGGCAGCGTTCTCGGCGAGCGTGCCCCAACATACAACGTCGAAGAAAGAAGTTTGCTCGCGTCGTTCCTGGCTGGTGCGGTCTGTCCAGGTGCGGTTGACTGCCACTCCAAATGTGGCGGTCGCTTGGCCGTTGGGCGTGAAGCGAAGCTCGGGCTCCCTCGTCAGGTTGCCGACAATTGTGACGGTGTTGTCTTGTGCCATGGTATGTCACGCTCCGTTTGCGGTTGTGCTCGCTAGTTTTGTGTTGTCCGAGGACGAGGAGGACGCGGGTGGCCTGGCCTGGGCACTGGGCCGCTCGGGTAGGCGCATCACCTTGTGGCGCAGGATCTCGTCTGCGAGCTTCAGTTGCCGGTCGAGCTCAAAGATAGCCCCCGGCTCTGAAGTTGCGGCGATCACCACGTAGTAGCCTTCGTTGCGGTGGTGCAACGGGTAAGCAAAACGCCGCTTGCCCCAGAAGTCCACTTTGAGTGACGTGGCGCCGGCAGCAACCAGTTGTCCCGTGTAGCGCTGGACCTGGGCTTTGACGGCATCCTCTTCCAGGCTGGCGTCGAATATAGCCATGACTTCATAGGGCCGCACCTGCAGCTCACCTACCTTTCCCTCTGGTCTGCGCCGGGGGACTGGCCGCCCGGTCAGGCTCCGGCTGTCCCCGGAGCAGGGCCTTTTAAATTGTGCGGCACCCATGGTACCTGACGCCAGCGATAGCTGCATGGCCGCTAGCTTGGCACAGGGGTGAGACGCCCAGTTGGTGTAGCCTTGAGCTGGGAGGACACTGTTCGGCCAGGGTCAGCTGGCTGGCCGCGCCCTTGGCGTGTGCCAGGCCGGCCCGGCTGTGCCCAGGCCTCCTAGCCAGTCGCCTGGCTTGCGAACTCCTCAACCAGGGCGCGCGCTTGTTCGTCGCGGTACTGCACAGGGGGGCACTTCATGAAGTAAGCACAAGGGCCCACGAGGGGGCCTCCTAAACCTCGGTCTAGCGCGAGCTTTGCGCAGCGCACGGCGTCGATGACCACTCCAGCTGAGTTGGGCGAGTCCCAGACCTCGAGCTTTAGTTCTACGTGCAGGGGGACATCGCCAAAGTTGCGGCCCTCAATGCGTATGTACGCCCACTTCCGGTCTTCAAGCCAGCTCACGTAGTCTGATGGCCCGACGTGCACGTCGCGCGCCGGGAGCTCGGCGCTGAGCTGGCTGGTAACAGCGCGTGTCTTGGAGATCTTCTTCGACTCGAGCCGCTCTCGTTCGAGCATGTTCAAAAAGTCCATGTTGCCACCAAAGTTGAGCTGGTACATGTGGTCTATGGCGACTCCTCGGTCGGTGCACAGCGCTGCTAGCACCCGGTGGACGATGGTGGAGCCGAGCTGGCTCTTTATGTCGTCGCCGACGACTGGCACCCCGGCATCTTGGAACTTGCCTGCCCAGACAGGGTCGCTTGCTATGAACACTGGGATTGCGTTGACAAAGGCCGTGCCTGCCTCGATGCTTGCCTGAGCGTAGTGCTTTTGGGCGAGCTCGGACCCTACTGGTAGGTACGACACAAGGACGTCGGCGCGGGCATCTTGCAGGGCCTTGGCTACGTCGACGGGTGCTGCAGGTGACTCTTCGACCAAGTCCTTGTAGTACTTGCCGAGCCCATCGAGGGTAGGGCCACGCAAGACCTCTGTGCCTAGGGGGCCGACGTCGGCAAACCGGGCGGTGTTGTTTTGGCCGGACCATATAGCCTTGCTCAGGTCCAGGCCGACTTTTGCAGCGTCCACGTCGAAGGCCACAACGGGTTCGATGTCGCCCACGTGGTAGCCGCCCAGGTTGACGTGCATGAGGCCGGGCACCTGGTCGCCGGGAGCGGCGTTGCGGTAGTACTCGATGCCTTGTACGAGGGAGTTGGCGCAATTGCCCACTCCAGCGATCGCTAGGCGGATCTTCTTCAAAAGGTCACCTTTCTGTTGCGTGCCCGTGGGCGTGGCTCAGGTCGCCGGCCGGGGCATGCGAGCGCGTCGTAGCTGCGAGGCGCTAGCCAAAGGTACGGGTGGGGGGTTTTCGCCGGCTGTTTGGCCAAAGCTGGCTGGTTGGCCATAGCTTCGGTAGGCACCTTCCAACGCGGCGCGCTCGTCGGAGATGAGCCGGTCGACCCATGACAGGTCTCTCGCCAGCGCTTCGCGCTGGCGCGCGACGAGCACCCCTAGGTACTTGTCGGCCCGGTGTGCCGTGGCGCTCACCCGGGCAAGGCGGGCGGCGAGGGCCCGGCGGCGCCCTTCGAGGAGCCTGAGGCGGCCCTGAGGGTCGAGATGTGAGGCAAAGGCGAACCGCGAGTTGAAGGACGGGTCGTCCTCGTAGCTAGTGGACGGCTCAGCGAGGAGGCGGTTGAACTGGGCGGCCCCCGACGAAGTCAGCCTGTAAACCTTGCGACGGCGTCTGGACAGGATGGCCGTGCGCTTGGAGGCCCGTGCTGAGGTGGCCCCCTCTGGCGCCTGCGCGACCGCCTCGATAGCGCCAGCGGCCTCCAGCTTGGCCAGGGTGGGGTAAAGCGACCCGAAGGAAACTGCCGCTTGGAACCCGAGCACCTCCTGCAGCCGCCTCTTTAGCTCATAGCCGTGCATCTCCTGGTCTTTCAGCAGCCCCAGTACGGCTATCTCGAGCACGTGAGCACTATACCGCCTCGATGTGTCGAAACGTTATATGGCCGGGCAAGCGCCTTCGCCTCCCGAGCTGAAGACGGGGGGCGCCGGTACTGTTGTGGGCTGTGACAGTGCAATGGCTATGAGGCCGGCGGCCCCCAAGGGCCAAAGAGCCGACGCGCGCTTGGCGCCCATGGGCACCGTCGATTACCGCCTCGCCCGCAACCTGGTTGTGAGCCAGTACAAAAGGGGCGAGCTGACACGCCTGGACGTTTGCGACGCGCACCCCGAGCTACTAAGAGCTGCCCTCGGCGCTGGCCAAGAGTCGGGGGAAGAGTGCCCGATCTGCCAAGGTACGGAGCTCAGGCACGTTTGGTACGTCTTCGGGCACCGCCTACCTGCAGGCGGCCGTTGCGTGGCGTCTAAGCGGGACCTCACCAAGCTTGCGAGCAGGGGCGGCAGAGTCTACTGCTATGTCGTCGAAGTCTGCCCCGCTTGTGCGTGGAACCACGTTGCCAGGGCGTTCCCCTTGAAGCTGGCCTGAGGGGGTAGGCAGGGCTAAGTGCGTGGCTCGGGCTGGTTTGCCCACCATTGGTCGAGGAGGCGGAGCGCCTCTTCGCGTGGGCGCGGGCCGTGCTCGAGCCTGGCTTCCAACAAATAGGCTAGGGCCCGGCCGACGAGTGGCCCCGGCTTGAGCCCAAGGTGGGCCATGACCTCGTTGCCGTCCAGGTCAGGGCGGATGGCTGCCAGTTCTTCGTGGGCGCGAAGTTCTTCGATCCGGCGTTCGAGCTCGTCCATGCGCGCTGCCAGGGCCTTGGCCCGAGCCTGGTTGCGCGTGGTGCAGTCAGCGCGAGTCAGCTCGTTTAGGTCCAACAGCAGTTCCCCGGCGTCCCGCACGTACCTGCGCACCGCGGAGTCGGTCCACCCCATGGCGTAAGTGTGGAAACGAAGGTGCAGCTCAACGAGCCTGGACACCTTGTCGATGTCTTCGGCCGGGTAGCGCAGCGCCCTCATCCGGTCGCGCGTCATCCGAGCGCCCACGACCTCGTGGTGGTGGAAGCTGACAGTGCCACCGGGCCCGAACGAGCGCGTCTTGGGCTTGCCTATGTCGTGGAAGAGCGCGGCCAAGCGGACTAGGCGCTCGGGCTTGGCGCGCGCTACCACAGCGATCGTATGAGCGAGCACGTCCTTGTGCCGGTGGACTGGGTCCTGTTCGAGGGCTAGGGCGGGGAGCTCAGGGAGGAACTCGCCTGCGAGGCCGGTGTTGACCAGGAACCAGAGCCCGGCCGAAGGGTCTGGCACGCAGACCAGCCTGTCGAGCTCGTCACGCACACGTTCGTCTGAGACGATGTCGAGCCTGCTATGCAGCCCGGAGACAGCTGCGACGAGGGCTGGGTCGGGTGACAGGCCGTAGCCAGCGATAAAGCGCGCTGCGCGCAGCATCCGCAGCGGGTCGTCGGAGAAGGACACCTCGGGTGCTAGCGGCGTGCGCAACCTCTTGGCAGCCAGGTCCGCCACTCCGCCGAACGGGTCTACGAGCTTGAGGTCAGGTAGGGACAGCGCCATCGCGTTGACCGTGAAGTCTCGCCGCGACAAGTCTGCCTCTAAGGCTGTGGCGAACTCGACGTGAGGCTTGCGGGAGCCAGCTTCATAATGCTCCGCCCGGTGAGTCGTCACCTCGACGCGCTGGCCGTCTTTGGCCGCTGCGATCGTCCCGAAGCGCTTCCCCTGTGACCACACTGTGCCCGCCCAGCGCTCCAAGAGCCTCTCGGTAGTGCCCGGCAGGGCGTCTGTAGTGAAGTCAAGGTCTGCGCCGGGCGCCAGCCGCCCGAGCACGGCGTCGCGGACAACCCCACCGACCAAGTAGAGGCGCGCGCCATGGGCCTCGAACAGGCGAGCGAGGTCGACCGCTACGCCAAGGACTGGTTTCAGCCTCTCAGGGACCACCAGCGCCGAGCTTAAGGATGTTCCCGGCTTAGTTGGGTCAGACGGTAGGCAGCAAGCCGGCGGCCTGGAGCGCCACGCGGAAGTCGTGGGGGTGCGTGGACGCCTGGAGAGCCGCTCGCAGCGAGATCTCGCCCGCCTTGAAGAGGTTGAACAGGCTCTGGTCGAAGGTGACCATGCCATGGAACTCTCCGTCTGCGATCACGTCCTCGATGGTTTCACGTGACGAGCCAGACGGGTCGAGGATCCGGTCTGCGATACGGCCTGTCATCACCATCGCCTCCACGGCCACGCAGCGCCCCACCCCGTCGCTGCGTGGGACGAGCCTTTGGCTGATCACTCCCCTCAGCACCGACGCCAGCGTCACGCGCACTTGTTGGTGCTGGTAGGGGGGGAAGAAGTCGACTATGCGGTTGACGGTCTCGGTGGCGTTCGCCGTGTGGAGCGTGGACAACACCAAGTGGCCCGTCTCAGCCGCAGACAGGGCGGCATGCACTGTCTCAGGGTCACGCATCTCGCCCACGAGGATTACGTCGGGATCTTGGCGGAGCACGCGGCGCATCGCTTGAGACCAGTCCTTGGTGTCCGCACCTACCTCGCGTTGGCTCACTATGGACATCTTGTCCCGGTGCAGCACCTCGATCGGGTCTTCGATGGTTATGATGCTCGCTGCCCTGTTGGTGTTTATATGGTCGATCATTGCTGCGAGCGTGGTGGTCTTCCCCGAACCTGTGGGCCCGGTCACGAGCACCAGGCCGCGCTGCTCTTCAGCGAGCCTGGTGACGACGGCAGGCAGGCCAAGGTCGCTCACAGAGATGGCACTCGGTACGACTCGGCGGGCCACGAGCCCGGCGGTGCCGCGCTGGCGGTAGGCGTTGCACCTGAACCGGCCGAGCCCCGACACAGACATGGAGAAGTCGGCTTCCCCGGTGGAGCGGAACTCCTCCAAGCGCTCCTTGGGGATGACCGCCTGCACTAGTTCCTCGCACTCTTCGGGTGTCGGTGGCGGGAACGGCGCAGCCTGGAGGTCCCCGTTCACCCTCACGCGGGGTGTTGAACCCATCTTCAAATGGAGGTCGGAGGCACCCTGCTCGACCATGTAGTGCAGTATGCCGGCGAGGTCTATCACTAAAGGGGGTATCGGCACGGCCGTCCTCCTCCCTGAGCGTTTGGTACCAGCCCAAGCTGTTCAACAGAGGCCAAGCTGGTACCTATGGCTTGGTCACCGCTGTGTTGGCTCGGTCGGAAGTGCCCGGTGCTGTGGGGCTGATCCGCTGGGGGGACCAGCGCGCTCGCGCCGGCCCATGGCGCCGTGGCTCCGGTGTCGCGTTCTTGATGCCTGCGCCAGACGGTCACCTACCTACGAGGGACTTCGTGTGCCGTTGCATGGCGTTGCTAGCCGAGCAGGGTTACCGCCAAGTCGTCACCGGAGCCTTGTCCCCAGAGGAGCAGGTTGGCTTCGTCCAGGCAGGCTTTGGCGTCCAAGAACGCCTCCACTTGCTCGTCCTTGACAAGTCCGTGCAGTTGCCGCCCATGCCTGAGGGGCCGCGCCTACGCCGCGTGGGCAGGTTACGCCACAAGCGCGTGCTCAAGGTGGACTCGGCTGCTTTCCCGCCGTTTTGGAGGCTCGACGAAGTGGGGTTGAAGGAAGCTCTGCTAGCAACGCCTGAGCGGCGCTTCCGGGCGGCCGTTGGGGAGCATGGGTCGGTCCTCGGCTACGCAATATGTGGCGCAGCCTCCGGCAGGGGCTTCGTGCAACGTTTGGCCGTCGCACCCAGTGAGCAGGGCCGTGGTATCGGCAAGAGGTTGCTCCTGGACGGCTTGGCGTGGCTGCGCAGCGTGGGCACTCAGCAAGTGGCTGTCAATACCCAAGTCGGCAACGAAGCTGCCCTTGCTTTGTACAAAAGCGTCGGTTTCCGCGAAGACCCAAGAGGCCTTTGCGTGCTGTCAGCCAACCTCGTCGGAGGCCTCGGGGCAGACCTCAAGGTCGGAAGCTGATGTCGCAAGCGCCCAAAGCACAGCGCGCCAAGCCAGCCGCCCGGCTCGCCAAGCCAGCCGCCCGGCTCGCCCGGTTGCGCTGTGCCCGCCTACTGAGTGCCATCGTGGCAGCGGTTGCCTTGTCGGTGATGGCCTCGGCGCCCTCGAGCGGCCCGGCACAAGCGGCACAGCAAAGTTCGCAGAGGGCAAGTATTGCCATTGGCCCCGGTTCACTCCGCATGCTGGGCCAGTCGAGCTGGGTGGGGCCTGGCCAGGGCCAGTTCGAGATGGACCTGGCCATTACGGCTCCTGACCCAGCCGAAGAATCGCTCGAGGTGGTGGTGTACCCAGAGCTCATCACCCGCTCCGAGTTCCAGTTCGTCCTGGCCGGCAATTTCCCCGAGCCGTACTACCAGAGCGAGCCGGTACCGCTCGACAGGCTAAAGCGAGGGCCTGGGGGAGGTGCCGAGGTAGACGTTCCGGTCAACTCTTCGTCTGGTGGCCTGAGCATCGCGTCCACTGGTGTGTACCCAGTCCAGGTGCTGCTGCAAAGGCAGGGCCTGACGCAAGGCAAGCCCCTCACCACCTTCCTTGTCTACGTTGGCGCGGGCGCCACGAGCTTCAAGAGGTTGGACGTCGCGATGGTCGTGCCGCTAGTAGCACGGGTACCTGTAGGTGTCTCTGGCTCCCTTGGGCAGGTGCCGCCGGCGCAGGCGAGCGTCATTGAAGCCGATGCGGCTGACCTGGCCCAACAGCGCGTGGCGGTTAGCGTGGAAGCCCCTCCCTGGGTGCTGGAAGCCTTGGAGCGGGGGCCGGCCCGAGCCAGGGCTGCTGTTAGGCAGCTTGCAGAGTCTGTAAAAGCGGGGGACGAGCTTTTGCCTGGGACGTGGCTCCCAACCGACGTGGGGTCGCTGGTCGCCTCTGGGCTTCAGGGCTACCTCTCAGAGCAGTTGTCCGCCGGCAGCTCTGAGCTCGCCTCGCTCCTTGGCGCCCAACCCTCGATGGCGACTTGGGCGCTGCCGGGCAAAGTAGCGCCTGAGTCGCTGGCAGCGCTCGTCGCGTCTGGGATGAAGCAAGTTGTGCTGCCAGGACCAGCGTTGTCGCCGCTGCCGAGCGCCTTTCAACGCCTCACCTTTGCACAACCGGCGAAACTGGAGGTGGGTGGCTCCCAGTTGTGGGCCATGGGCGCCGACAGCGAGCTTTCACAGCGCATTTCAGCGGCTTCCGCCCCAGGCCAAGCGGTCTTGGTGGCCAACCAGGTGCTGGCTGAGCTTGCGATGATCGACTTGGAGGCTCCGAGCGACCAAAGGGGCGTCGTCCTTCTGCCAGAGCGCGGGACGCCCGTCAACCCACAGTTCCTCTCCGTGCTTTTGTCTGGCCTGCGCGCCAACCCCCTTCTCAGCGCGGTCAGCTTGTCGGCGGAGTTCAGCTCCGTGCCTCCGGCCACGTCAGGCGCCCATGTGCTTGTGAGGCACCTTGTCGGCGTAGCGGGGCCGAGGCCCTTGGCTGGTTCGAGCGGGCTGTTCAGCGCTCAGCACGCTGTCGCTGAGGCTGGAGCGGTGTTCGGGGCTACCTCGGCCTTGGTGAGGGGCCTTTCGCGCGAGCTGCTCGTCAGCTCTTCGTCGGCGTTCTCAGGGCCAAGGCGCGCCGGGGTGATAGAGGCCGTGGACCGAGCAGCTGAGCGTGAGTTGCACGAACTTCGCCTGCCGTCACAGAGCTCTATCACGTTGACTTCTCGGCAGGCACGCTTACCTCTCACGGTGTTGTCAGGCAGCCGCCTAGATGCTCATGTACGCCTCGTCATGTCGAGTGAAGAGCTTTCTTTTGTGGACGCAACTTTCGCCGCGGGCAGGTGTGTGGCCAGCAACCCAGGTAGCGAGACTTGCACGCTGGCACTTTCCCGGGCGAGCACTACCCTGCAGATCCCTGTCATCGTGCGGACCCCGGGCGCCTTCCAGCTCGCGCTCGAGATCGAGGCACCCGACGGGACGGTGGTGTCGTCAGGCACGGACACCATACGCTCCACAGCGGTGTCGTGGGTCGGCCTGCTGTTGATGGTCGGTGCTGCCATGTTCCTCGCAGTTTGGTGGGCGAAGAACGCTCGCCACGGCCGGCGCGCGAGGAGGCTCATGAGCGTTGGGGCCGGAGCTATGGGACTGTGGGAGCGGCCGTGACAGCGGTGCGCGTGGCAGGCACGCTCACAGTTTTGCCTCCCGGTCCAACGGCCCAACCGAGCGTGGCTGAAGCGGTGGTGCGCCACGTGCCAACTGGGGACAGTGGGGCGGCGCCAGCTAGGAGTGCACTGGTCATGGCGACCGGCACAGCGTTGTCGCGCGTCACTGGGTTCGCGCGGCTACTGGCCGTAGCTTGGGTACTTGGGCAGGGGCGCCTTGCTGACGCCTACAACCAAGCTAACACGGTCCCCAATTCGATGTACGAACTTCTCCTCGGGGGTGTTTTGTCTGCCACCTTGCTCCCGGTCCTGATGCAGTCACTGTCGTCTAGCACCGGCAAGGGCCAAGGGCAAGCGGGCCAAAGTGCCGCGTCGCTAAACGGAGACGAGGAAGCCATTGGTGCGGTAGTGACATTCATCGGAGCCGCTCTTGTCGTAGCTACAGTCGTTTTTTGGTTGCTGGCCCCGTTGATAATACGGCTGTTCCTGTTGAACGCCGAAGGCCCCGAAGTCGGCGGAGAACGTTATTTGGCGACGACCTGGCTGCGCCTGTTCGCCCCTCAGCTGCTGTTCTTGGGCCTTATCACCTTGGCCAACGCCCTTTTGAACGCTCGGAGGCGGTTTGGTGCGGTCGCCTATAGCCCAGTGCTGGCCAACGTAGTTACGATCGGTGCGCTCGTAGTGGCCGACCAGATGGTGCGGCCGAGCTCCATAGCGGCATACCGCTCCAACCTCTCAGCGGTCGCAGTAGTGGGGATCGGGACTACTGCGGGCTACCTAGCGCAACTTGTCGTCCAGTTGCCGCCCCTTGTGAAAGCTCGTATACCTGTGCGGCTGTGCTGGTCGCCGCGCCACCCGGCGCTGCGTTCCGTGAGGCGCCTGTCAGGTTGGACTATCGGCGCTGTGGTCACCAACCAAGCTTCCTACGTGCTTGTGGCCGTGCTGGCCAACACCCACCGGGGGAACTTCTCTGCCTTTAGTTACGCGTACACTTTCATGCTCCTGCCGTACGCGGTGATTGGCGCTTCGATAGCGTACGCCGTAGCGCCTGAGTTGGCTGAGAGGTGGTCTAGGGCAGATGTGGGCGGTTTCGCCGCTCGCGTTTCGCGCTCGGTCAGGGTCACTGTCCTGCTCTTGCTGCCTGGCGGGGTTGGCTATGCGCTTTTGGCTCACCTTGTAGCCGTGACAGCGTTGGCGCACGGTCACCTCAGCATGTCTTCTGCCCAGCTCACCGGCTCACTGCTGGTCGTCTTCGCTGTTGGCCTACCGGGGTTCAGCACTTACCTGCTCATAATGCGAGCGTTCCAGTCCAAACAAGACACGCGGTCTATGTTCTGGCTCTACGTCGTGGAAAATGCCATCACTGTGGCTGCAGCGCTGGCTCTTTACCCTGTCTTCGGAGTGCGCGGGCTCTGCGGGGCTTGGGTGGGCGCGTACAGCGTGACATTACCGCTCGCTTGGCGCAGGCTCCGGCGAGAAGCTCCCGTGAGGGTAGAAACCGGCTGGCTCAGCAAGGTCGCACTTTCGACGGCCGTGATGGGGGGCGTGGTCGGCGTAGTAACCGGCTTTGTCCCTGCTAGAGGCACCGGGCCGTCGGTTGCCAAGCTGGCTTTGGCGGTGGGGGTCGGGGCAATTGTTTTCGTGGCTGTTGCGCGAATGCTGAAAGTGGAAGAACTAGACGAGGTGGCAAAGCGCTGGGGGCGCTCTACGCGCGCCTTTCCAGGAGACGGCTAGTCTCCTGAGGCCTTTTGTTGCCGCCGGCAGCGCTTAGAAAGGCCGGGGCATGACGAGCCGGGGCTTGTCCGAACGTCTACGGCCCCAACCTGCGCCCGCTAGGCTCTGCTCGGGCTTTGAACTGGTGCCAGAGGTGTGCGGAGGGGACGCGCTTGAGCGTGCGTGTTGTGTGCGATACAGCTTGTGACCTGCCCGACAGGCTCGTGGGGGCCTTGGGCATAACGCTCGTGCCTCTCCACGTGCGCTTTGGGAGCACCGAGCTCGTCGACCGTGTGGAACTTTCGGTCCAGGACTTCTGGCGGCGCTGTGCCGTGACAAAGGAAGTGCCCGAGACGGCGGCCCCGGCACCTGGTGCCTTCCAAGCCGCGTTTGAGGAGGCGGCGCGCGCAGGTGCTTCAGGAGTGCTCTGCGTGACCATCTCCTCCAAGCTCTCAGCGACCTACGCTGCAGCGTGCCAGGCGGCGCGCTCAGCTGGGACAGGCTTCGCGGTGCAAGTTGTGGACTCGCAAAGCGTCACGCTTGGAGAGGGGCTGGTAGTCCTTGCGGCGGCCGAGGCCGCTGCCGAAGGCGCAGACCTTGAGGCCGTTGCTCGAGAGGCCCTCTCAGCCAGGGACCGTCTTTCGGTTTACGGGGCCATAGACACCCTGGAGAACCTGCGGCGAGGTGGGAGGATCGGTGGTGCCGCCGCCGCGGTTGGCACCCTGCTGTCGGTCAAGCCCGTCATAGAGGTGCGCGCTGGAGTCGTGGAGGAGGAGTCCAAGCAGCGTACCCGGGCAAAGTCGCTCCGCTACCTGGCGGCCAAAGCGCTCTCGGCGGGCAGCCTGGAGCGTTTTGCGGTGATGGGGGCAGACGCCGCCGACTTCGAGGAGTTCTTGAGGCTCGTGTCAGACGTGCGCGCCCAGCACCCTATGGTAACGGGAGATATCGGGCCTGTCATCGGAGCGCACGCTGGGCGAGGGGCCATCGGCATAGCCTGGGTAAAGGCCAAAGGCCCGAGCAACGGCTAGCCGACTGGCAGCTGAGCCGGCTCGACGGGGTACTCGTGGGCCAACGCTGTAGCCTTGGTGTTGTGGCAGGCTTCGCACCTGAAGTGCCACGCGTGCTGGCCGGCCGCTACCACTTGGTGCGCCCATTGGCCAGAGGCGGTATGGCGGAAGTTTGGGAGGGCCAAGACGAGGTGCTCTCGCGCCGTGTGGCAGTCAAAATCTTGATGCCCCACCTGAGCGCGGACGCGGCCCTGCGGGAGCGGTTCAGGCGGGAGGCCGTCACCGCTGCCCGTCTCGTCCACCCCGGCATCGTGGCGATCTTCGACGCCGGCGTGGAGACGAGGGATGTCACAAGCCCGGCGGGGCTCGGGGCCTCTCGGGCTGAGGGCGCTCAATGGCCCGTAGGCCGCGGGCCCGAAGAGGCGTGGCATGACCCGTACGGCACTGCCTTTATAGTCATGGAGCTGGTCTTGGGCTTGACGCTAAGGGACCTTCTCCGCGAGCGAGGGCCATTGCCACCACGGCTCGCGGTCGGCGTCGCCTTACAGGTGGCCGACGCGCTCGCCTACGCGCACTCGCTGGGCCTTGTGCACCGCGACATCAAGCCAGCGAACGTGCTGTTGCGCGACGAGGGCTCTGGCCTGGCCCAGGTGAAGGTGGCGGACTTCGGTATTGCCAAGGCGGCCGCAGCCACGAGCGACCTCACAGCCCAGGGCGCGCTCCTTGGCACCCCGAAGTACGTGTCGCCGGAACAAGTGAGGGGTGAGGAGCCAGACGCACGCGCCGACCTTTACTCTCTCGGTGTCGTGATGTTCGAGATGCTGGCGGGGGAACCTCCGTTCCGTGCCCCGGCCGACATGGCTACTGCCCTCGCCCATGTGCAGCAACCTGTCCCTCGGCTCGCCGATGCCTGCCCCGAGGTCCCTGCTGAGCTTTCGGTCTTGGTGGGCCAGTTGTTGGAGAAAGAACCCAGCCGGCGCGTGCAGTCCGCTTCAGAGCTGGCGGCGAGGCTCGCCAAGCTGTCGAGGTCTTTGGACCTGCCGGTGCCCGGCCCTGGCGCGTTCTTGGATCTTGGGCCGCACCTAGCCCCGCACCGGCGAGGGCCGGGGCCTGGCACGAGGACGGGTGTAGATCTGTCGGCGCCTGAGCCCGCGACCCTCGAGGTCGGCCAAGGCTCTAGGAGCCTTGCCGCTACTGAGGTGCCCTCAGGTGGTGGCTTAGGGACCGCGGCGGGCATAGGAGGTGAGGCGGTCGCGTGGCCCCTGGTGAAGCGACGTCCTGGGCGGTACCGGCCCGCAGCCAAGCGGCCGCGGCGGCTGGTCAGCTTCGCAGTTGTTGCTTTGGCAGCTGGGGGCGCAGCTGTGGTTGGAGCACTTGTGTACCATCTGCCGCCTGGGGCGCACGGGCCTGGCCAGCGTGCTGGCACGTCGGTGCCAACAGGTTCAGGCCGAAGCGGCCCGCTCAAGGTGCTGAGCGTGAGAGAGGTCGCCATCAACGGCAACAGGCCCAATGACAATGTGGCGGAGCTGCCCAACGTCATCTCCAGCAAACCGGGCGCTTACTGGCAAAGCGCACAGTACGACGGGCCGCGCTTTGGCAACTACGGGGGCTTAGGCCTAGCTCTCCAGCTTGAGGGTAGGCGTGCGGTAGACGAGCTGGCGGTGACGACACCTATGAGGGACTGGAGCGGAGAGGTCTTCGTGGCTGACAGCTTCTCTTCCGGCCTCGCTGGTTGGGGCAGGCCACTAGACCCTCAGTACGGCATAAATGGGGACCACACGTTCTCTTTCCCCGCCAGAAGGGGCAGTTGGGTGCTTTTTTGGATGATGAACCCCGGCCCTACCTACCAAGCGACCATAGAGAAGCTTTTGGTCCGCTGAGAGGCCAGGAGAGGCAAGGAGGGCGGTGGTGTTATCCTGCCTGGCATGGCAGAAAGCGACGAGCCGGACGCGCGGCCGCCCTCTCCGCCCACTGGCGGAGCTGGTGCTGCTGGGGCACCCACTTTGAGGCAGCCGGCTCGGCCCGCTGGCCCCAAGGACGAGGACGCCGCGCACGTTGGTAGCCCGTCACCCAGCGCGTTTGCGGTTGAGGTGAGCGACCGTTTGGTGGATGCCGTCGCTTGGGCCAAGGCTCGGGCAACGGTAAGGCTCGTAGTTGGGCTGCGTGCCGTGGTGTACGGGGTGGTCATCTTGGTGGCGCTCGGGACAGCGGCGGTGCTGGCGACTGTGGGCCTAGTTCGGGTCTGGGACGCGTACGTGCCCGTGTACCCTATTGGTACACGTGTTTGGCTTGGCTACGTGGTTTTTGGGGCGGTGTTCTTCACTCCCGGCCTTTGGCTGCTCGGTAGGCGCCGAGGGGCTCGGCACGCTTAGCTTCGGCACCTTGTCGGGCTTGTCGTGACATGAGGCGAACGGCCAGTACGAGCCAGTAGCAGGTCGGCCCAAGCCGCGCCCTTGCGGAATAGGGGTAAGCAGGCTGTGGTTCAACCTGGGCGTTGACAGCAACAGGTTGCATGAGGGAGCGGAGGTTGCATGAGCGCAAGTAACTCTCACAGGCAGGTCGTCATCCTCGGTTCAGGCCCGGCGGGCCTCACTGCGGCCCTGTACAGCGCTAGGGCCAGGTTGGCGCCGCTTGTGCTTGAAGGCGAGCCCTCGTCTACAGGCGACCAACCTGGGGGGCAGCTCATGCTTACAACAGAGGTGGAAAATTACCCTGGGTTCCCTGAGGGGGTGCTGGGGCCGGCCCTTATGGGACAGATGCGGGCGCAAGCGGAGCGGTTTGGCGCAGAGATGGTGACGGCCAAGGCTGCGCGGGCCACGCTCCGGCAAGGCGGCCCTCACGAGATCTCCTACTTGGACCCCTCTAGCGGCGAAGAGGTCCAAGTCGAAGCGATGGCGCTTGTGGCTGCCATGGGAGCGCGTTCTTTGATGCTTGGCCTACCTAGGGAGACCGAGCTGATAGGACATGGGTTGTCTACGTGCGCTACCTGCGACGGGTTCTTTTTCAAGGGCCAGGACATCGGTGTCGTAGGAGGAGGCGACTCAGCTATGGAAGAGGCGCTTTTCCTCACGCGCTTTGCCAACAGCGTGACAGTTGTCCACCGTCGAGGCGAACTGCGTGCGTCCAAGGTTATGCAGGAGCGCGCATTTGCAAACCCGAAGATCCGCTTTGCCTGGAACACGGTGGTGACCGAACTGGTAGGCGATGGCCGGCTAGAGGCCGTTAGGGTACATAACCTGGAGGACGGCAGCGATGACGTCCTTGCCCTGTCAGGCTTGTTCGTGGCGATAGGCCACTCCCCCAACAGCGACGTGCTAAGGGGGCAGGTAGACATGGACTCGGACGGGTACATCTTGACCAAGGACGGCACGACTGCCACCAGCGTGGAGGGCGTTTTTGCAGCTGGCGATGTAGTGGACCGTCGCTACCGCCAAGCAGTCACCGCGGCGGGGACTGGTTGCATGGCCGCGATTGACGCTGAGCGGTGGCTCGAGAGCCGTCACTGACCCCACTGAGGCTGCCTGAGCTGGCGGGCTGGTGACAGTCCCCAGTTGGCGCGGCCGGCGCCTGCTTGTGGCCGGCGCCTGCTTGGAATTAGCAACCTAAGCGAAGGGTTAACGTTGTCCTAGTAAGGCCTTTGGGGCCCCAAGCAGGGCCCTTGAGGTGAGCCGTGACGAGACTAAGGAGAGCGCAGCCCGAATGTCCAACCAAATGGGCGTCCTGACGGACGCAACCTTCGACGAGGAAATTTCAGCTTCTGAGCAGCCGGTACTGGTTGACTTCTGGGCCGAGTGGTGTGGGCCATGCAAGGCCATGGAGCCCGTGCTGGACGAGGTGGCCGCTCAAAACGAGGGCAGGCTGCGGGTGGCCAAGCTCAACGTCGATGACAACTTGGACGTCGTGCGTCGTTTCGGGGTCATGAGCGTGCCAACACTCATCTTGTTCAAAGACGGAGAGCCGCAACTGCGCCTGGTCGGCGCAAAGGGCAAGGCCCAGCTACTGCAGGAGCTCAGCCGCTACGTCTGACTCATAGCAGGCTACTGCCACCGGAGCTGGTGTCTTCATCCACAATTTGTGCACAAGCTGTGGATGAGGTGAAGGTGGGGGAACCGTTTAGCTGTGGGTGAAACCTCACAGAACGGAGTAGTTCAGTAGCAGCTACCTAAAGCGTTGGTACAGGTACTGTAGGCGCTGGGTTACGAAGCATCGCCGTTTGGTTGGGCCGGGGCGCCCGTCATCGTCTTGTATATGCGCTCCAGATCCTCGAGCGTGGCGAACTCGATGATCACCTTTCCGCGCTTGGCGCCCATGTCCACCCTCACATTGGTGTTGAGCCGGTCTGCCAGTAGTTCTTCGAGCTCAAGTATGCCGGGAGGCCGCAACTTGGGCGATGTCGCATTGGCCCTCGTTGCGTTACCGGCCAAGCCCGCCTCGTTACGCTGGCGTACAGCCTCTTCGACGGAGCGCACTGAGAGCTGCTCATTAGCGGCTCGACGAGCGAGAGCCTCCTGGAAGGCGCGGTCGGGCGTGCCGAGCAAAGCTCGTGCATGACCTGCGCTGAGACGGCCTTCCGCGATGAGCCTCTGAACCGAGGGCGGCAGTTGGAAGAGCCTGAGGGCATTGGTTATAGCCACCCGGCTCCTGCCCACCCTCGTTGAGAGCTGTTCGTGGGTCAAGTTGAAGTCCTCTATGAGCTGCTGGTACGCGGCCGCCTCTTCTAGCGGGTTGAGCTCCTCACGGTTGATGTTCTCTATTAGCGCCTGCTCCAAGCTCTCGGATTCCGAAGCATTGCGGACGATAGCTGGGACAGTTGCCAACCCTGCGCGTCTCGCGGCCCGCCAACGCCTCTCTCCGGCGATCAACTCGTACTGACGTTCCGAAACCTGGCGGACGAGGACAGGTTGAAGGACTCCTACCTCGCGCACCGAAGCAGTCAGTGCTGCGAGAGCCTCCTCGTCGAAGTGAGCGCGCGGCTGGCGAGGGTTGGGCTGGATCTCCGTTACCGGGAGGTCGATAAAGGTACCTCGATCGCGCAGAGCTTCGGTGGGGATGAGGGCGCTAAGACCTCTTCCCAGCCCGCTACGACGCGCCACGGCTCACCTCCTTGGCAAGTTCCCTGTAAGCGGTCGCACCTCTTGACGTTGGGTCGAACACGATGATCGGCTGCCCATAGGAGGGAGCTTCCGAGAGCCGTACTGTGCGCGGGACGACGCTTCGACAGACGCGGGCCCCAAAGTGCGCCCTTACTTCCTCCACCACTTGCTCCGCCAAGCGTGTCCTGGCATCGAACATCGTCATAACTATGGTCGTCACGCTGAGGGGAGGGTTGAGGTTGGCCCTCACCCGTTCGATGTTCCTGAGCAGCTGGCCAAGCCCTTCCAGGGCATAGTACTCACACTGGATTGGCACAGCGACTTCATGTGCCGCTGCCAGAGCATTGACAGTGAGCAAACCGAGAGAAGGTGGACAGTCGATCAGGACGTAGTCGAAGTCATCGATCACGTTTGCCAGTGCCCGTCGGAGCCGGGTCTCGCGGCTCAACATCGGGACGAGTTCGATCTCGGCGCCTGCTAGGTCGATCGTCGCCGGTACGACAAAGAGGTTCCGAAGGTTAGTCGGTTCTATACAGTCCTCGATTGCGACGTCATGTAGCAGGACGTCGTACACCGAACACTCAAGGTTGCGTGCGTTGACGCCAAGTCCCGTAGTGGCATTGCCTTGTGGGTCAAGGTCGATCACGAGCACCCTGTAGCCGAGCTCGGCGAGGGCTGCCCCTAGGTTCACCGCAGTCGTGGTCTTGCCTACGCCACCCTTTTGGTTCGCTATGGCCATCACCCTCGGGAGCCCTGCCTTCCCCGTCGGTTCACCCAGGTCGTGAGCTTCGTTGAGCTGGTGGCCTGTTGTACGCAACCGCTCGAGGTCAGCCTCGGTGCCTTGGTCTGAGCTGCCTCTAGTGGTGCCGACACCGTGCTCGAGTGTCGGCCCGAGGTCGACGGCCACGTCCGCTAGGCTGCTTTGGCCCGCGGGGCTAGCGCTATTTTGGCTGTCTTGTTCCGAGCGCCCCGCTGGCTCGGCCGACCATGACCCTGCCATGTCGGTACCATCCTGTCTCAGCTGCGCGCAGATATCAAGTGCCGGGCGCAGACATGAAGCACCAGTAGATGTTTCACGTGGAACATGACCTGAGACTAGGGAGGGTGGAAGAGGACTAGGGACGTGAGGGAAGAACGGGCCCAAAGCGCCTACCCGTGAGGCCTATCCTCAGGCTCAGAACAACGGCCTCTTGAACGGAGCCCCGACGCGCCTGGGGTACAGCTCTGGGCAAGGCGCATAGCAGACCAGCCGGCTCAAGGTAACCGGGCCTGCACTTGTTGGGACAACGCCAGTAGCGTCGAGGCGCAAGCCGAGCTGTGCAAGGCCCCGTGCGGGCCAGCGACGCTCACTGTCTTCTGTCACCTGCTGGACAACCAGCGCAGGCGGTGAGCTTGGTAAAAGGGGAGGCTCGGCTACTATCATCCGGCCCCCGAACGCAAGGAAGGCAGCTCCGCATTCAGCGGTAGCTGCTGGTGGCCCAAAAGCCCGTGCTGTTACGAGATCGAAGCTTCCGCGAAGGCAAGTCCGGGCCAAGTGTTCGGCACGCCCCTCAGCGACTTGGCAACGGTCCTGCAGTTCGAGCACGGCCAAGGCGTGCCTAAGCCATGCAGCTCTCTTCGGCTTGCTCTCGAGGAAGCACCAGTTCGAACTTGGCCAGTGGAGGGCAAGTACCAATCCGGGAAGGCCGGCGCCACTACCTAGGTCCAGCGCGTTGGAAGGAGCAGCCACCATTTGGCTGAAGGCCAAGCTCCGCTCAAGCTGCTCTTCTGGCGGTGCCTTGCCTGCGAAACCCCGGTCGCGGGCCAGCGCGAGGAGCTCTAACAGGCGTTTGCTGTTTTGTGGAGGCTCTTTCCTACTGACTTGCGGGACCACTGAGTGCGGCCTCGCTGGGGCCATCGCCCGCCTCAGGCGCTTCCTGCGCGCTGGTTGCCCCCCCTACGAGTTCCTCGGGGAGGATGACGACACGCCTGTTGGGCTCTTCACCCTCTGAGGCCGTCGTAACGCCAGGCACTTCATTGACCGCGTCATGAACTACCTTGCGGTCGGCTGGCGGCATAGGTTCTAGAGCCCTTCTCGTGTTGGTTGCCAGCACTTGCTGAGCGACCTGTTTGGCGAAACGGGCGAGCGCCTCGTGCCTGCGTTTGCGGTAATCATTGACATCGACAACGAGCCGAGACTCTGTATGGGGCGTGCGCCTCTGCACAACCGTGCGCGTCAGCTCCTGCAATGCAAGCAACGTCGTACCCTTGGGCCCAATAAGGAAGCCGAGGTCGTCACCTTTCACGGTCAATTCGACCAGGCCGTCGGGCTTGACGTGCGAGCTGATGGCAGCGTCCGACCCGAGGCGCTCAAGAAGGCCACGTAGGAACTCCTCGCCTAGGCGGGCGAGCTCATGGGGAGGCGCATTGTCCACGTGAGGAACGCTAGCGCCATCGCCTGTGCCCCTGGTTTGCGGGGCCTTCGCCGAGTTGGCTTGGCGGGTGGCCCGGTCTTGCAGCAGCCGTGCCTGGTTGCCAGAGCTGCGTGCTGGTGCCGTGCCAGTAGCGCTGGTATTGGCAGCACGTCTGCCACGCTCGCGGTCAGCTGCGGCGCCTCTCCTGCGTTCACGGCGCTCGCCCTTGGCCCGAGGATAGCGAGGCACGAGGCGAGCACGTACCCTTGCCTCTTCCTTCAGGCGCCCGAAGAGCCCAAGGCGAGGCTCGGCGACGACCTCGACCTCAACATCGGCTTCCCCCACGCCGAGTTGCTCGAGAGCGGCGCGCTTGGCCTCTTCGACTGTGCGCCCGGTGGTTTCTACCCATTCCAAGGTCATCGCCCCCTGCGCCTGCGGCTCCGAGCCCGTGGCTGGTAGCGGTCGGGTTGACGACCCGCAGGTTGCTTACCGTTAGGGCCCATGCTCACTGGGAGGGCCGACTGGCGGCCTCGGCCATCAGGCACCACTTGAGAGCTCTGCCTTGCAGGCCGCGAGGCGACGGCGCTCTTGGCGGTAAGGGCCTTGTTGGGAAGGGGCTTGGTAGCTTTTCCGTCCGGTTGCAGCTGAGACTCGAGTGCTTCGATGTCACGGTCGTCTCGGGCGACCAAGGCTTTCACCTTGGGGTCGTAGCGGTACATCATCCACTGTTGGCCCACTCGGAACATGGCTGTAACGGCGTAGTAGAGCACAAGGCCCGACGGGAACCTGAGGCACAGGAGGCCGAACACCACCGGGAAGAACCGCATGAACTGTAGCTGGGGGTTGGCCTGCTGGCTCTGGCGGACCATCGGGTTCAGGTTGGTGATCTGCACCTGCTGGTAGTAGTTGGCTGCGATCATTAGGACCAGCAGCAGCAGTGCGCCGAAGATCTCGCCAGCACCGAGGTGCTGGGAAATTGCTGTCCACGCGCTCGTTGACAGGTTGATGCCGAGGGCGTGCAGCTGTGCGCCCTTGCCTGGCGGGGCGCTTTGGATGAGGTGGGTGTACATCTTGGTGTGGACGTTGATGTACAAGGGGTCAGCGCAGGTCTTTGGCGCGGGAGGACAGTGCTTGAACTTGTTGCTGAGCCCTTCGATCACCCGGTAAAGGATGTAAAAGAGAGGGAGGGGAAGGAGGGTGGGCAAGCAGCTCCCGAACGGGCTTACGCCCTCCTGTTTGTAGAGCTCTGTTATAGCTTGGTTGAGGGCGAGCCGGTCGTTTTTGAACTGCTGCTGGAGCTGCTTCATCTTCGGCTGCAGCTTCTGCATCGCGAGCATCGAGCGGGTGGACTTGAGTGTCAGCGGCACGACCAGGATCATGAACGTGAGGCCTAAGAGGATGATCGCGACGGCGTAGTTGGGCACGACTGAATAGAAGGCCGCCAAGACCCATCCGACGAGGTCGCCGAGAGCCGTCACCGGGCCCACCTACGTGCACGGCGTCCAGTCGTCGTAAGGTCGTCTGGCACGGGGTCCAGGCCGAACGGGCCACCGGGGCGACAGCGCGCTAAGCGCCTAACTACCAGCGGCAAGGCCGCCCGCAGCCCAAAGCGCCGGAGCGCTTCGGCGGCGTACTCAGAGCAGCTAGGGACGAACCGGCAAGCGGGGCTTCTATTGGCCGACAACGCTTTGTAGGCACCGAGGAGCACTAGTGCCACTCGAGCTGGGACAGAGGGCCTCATGTCCCTCCCCTTGCACGTGACGCTGGGTGAGCGGCGCGCTGTAGATGGTCGGCGAGGGCCTTGTACGGCAGGACGGCAGCGGCGGGCTGCGCCCTTATGAGGTAGCCACCCGCAGGCAGGTCGTGGTCGAGGCGAGCCGCTTCCCGCAGCCGCCTCCTCAGCTTGTTGCGCACGACGGCCTTGCCGACCCGCTTGCTTATAGCGAAGGCGACCAAGCGGTCCTGGCAACCGGGGAGGGGGATCCACGAGACAGCAATGGGCCCGGACCGTGCGGCGCTGCGCGACCGGAGCAGGGCTAAGTGGGTGCGCCGTAGGCTCTTGCACGTCACGCTGCCAAGCGGTGCCGCCCCTTGAGGCGGCGGGCCTTCAACACGGCCCTCCCGGCTCGAGTAGCCATGCGGTGACGGAAGCCGTGCTTCCTGGCGCGCCGGCGGTTATGTGGTTGAAATGGCCGTTTCACTCTTTGCCTCCTGCCTGGAAATGCTTGGCCGCAAGGCCAACGGCGTCACTTGCGCCGGTGCCGAGCCTTGGCTCGGGCGTCCGCGTACGCCAGTACCAGCCTACGGCGTCATAAGACACAGTAGAGTACGTCCTTGCCCAGGTGCCAGCGCGAGCCATTAGTTGGCGCGCCCGCACTAGGTTCGCCTCGTGGCCGGCAACTGGGGCGCAGGGCCCTCGTGGGGGACCGAGGGTCGCGATGTTGGTGAGCTACCTCCTTGGCCTTCCGGCCCACCTTTTGTGCCTACGCAGACGCAACCGTCTACGCCCGCAAAGGCGCGTAGGGATGTGCCACCCGAGCGACAGGGACCTGGCGCGCTGCCGTCGAGAGCTGCTTGGTGGGTGGTCCCAGGCGCTCTGGTAGCGCTTGCCCTGTCAAGCGTTGGTGCTGGCATCGGTGAGGCTGTGAGCAGGAGCTCTACGAGCGCTGTGACTGACCTTTTGGGTGAAGTGGGCTTGTGGGCGGGGATGCTGCTGACTGTGCTGGTCGTGTCTCGCCGCTACGGCACCGGTAGCTTGCAGCGAGACTACGGCCTGGGCTTCAGGTCCACCGACGTCTTGCGTGCACTAGCTGCAGTATTGGCGGCCCTCGTCGTCTCTGAGCTGGTCGTCAACGTGTTCGCTGGGACGCGCTTTGCGGGTTCCAACACTCAGATCCTTACTGAGCAAAAGGGCCACGAAGTCGGGCTGGTTATCGTGAGCCTCGTCGTCGCCGTCGGTGCCCCCTTCTTCGAAGAGCTTTTCTTCCGTGGCTACTTGCGGTTGGCACTTCAGCAACGCTTCGGTGCGCATGGCGCCGTCTGGCTCCAGGCCGTCGTCTTTGGGCTCGCCCACTTTGGCGAGGCGTCGAAGCTGTCTGGCAACGTGTCGGTGGTGCTCGCCATGGTCGCAGTGGGGGTCGTGCTCGGGTACACGGCTCGCCTCGCCGGCAGGCTCGGGCCTGGGATGCTGGCGCACTGCCTTTTCAACCTGCTGGCAGTCGCTTCGGTCCTTTAGTGGCCCTAGGATCGCTCTGGCATGGCGCAGGCCAAGCAGGTAGGTGCAGAGCTTCATCCTCATACCGAGGGCCACCACCGCAACGTGCAGGGTGGGGCGGCACGCGCTGCCGTTTTCGGCGTGAGCGATGGCCTCGTTACAAACGTTTCTCTGATATTGGGCGTAGCTGGCGCTCAGCCTGGGCCGTCCTACATAAGGCTGGCGGGCCTGGCAGGCCTCTTGGCGGGCGCTTTCTCGATGGCAGCCGGCGAGTACGTGTCGATGTCGGCTCAAAGTGAGCTGTTGGCTCGCGAGCTCGAGGTAGAGCGACGGGCTCTCAAGCAGGAGCCGGAGGCTGAGCTCGAAGAGCTCGCTCAGGTCTACCAGAGGCGGGGGCTCACCGCAGAGGCGGCCACTTACCTCGCAAGGATGATGATGAGGACGCCGGAACTGGCCCTGGAGACGCACGCGCGCGAGGAGCTCGGGGTGGACCCATCTTCGCTCGGGTCGCCGTACGCGGCCGCCATTTCATCTTTCGCCAGCTTCGCGGTCGGTGCCGTTATCCCACTGGTGCCCTGGTTCTTCCTACGCGGCACGCCGGGGCTTGCCGCCTCAGTGTCGGTGGTAGCCGTTGCGGCACTGCTCGTGGGGCTGCTGCTGTCGCGCGCCACTGGCCGGTCACCTTTGTTCAGCGCTGTGCGCCAGCTTGCTGTCAGCATGGTGGCTGCTGGTGTGACCTATGCCGTTGGGCGCCTGGTGGGCGTTAGCGTCGGCCAGTGAAACGGGCTTGGCGAGCGAAACGGTCTTTGAGCGCGCGCCGGTGAAGCTGCCAGCCTTTGTGTTGGACGCGGCGCGCACCCCTTTTGGAAGGCGTGGGGGCGCCCTGGCGCGCTGGCACCCGGTTGACCTCGCTTCTGAGCTGCTTGCGCAGCTGCTTGGACGTGCAGGCGTACCTCATGGGGCAGTCGACGCGCTGATCGTCGGGTGCGCTTCTCAAGTCGGAGCTCAGTCGGGGAACATTGCACGTCGCGCCGGCCTCGCCTCTGGGTTGCCGGAGGGTGTGCCGGCCTTCTCGCTAGAGTGCCACGCTGCATCGTCCGCGCAAGCTGTGGTACTTGCAGCGCAGAGGGTGAGTACAGGTGAGAGCGACTTGGTCCTCGCAGGCGGTGTTGAGGTCATGAGCGCGGTCCCGCTTGGGGCGGCCCTAGCCCAACCAACGCTAGGCAAGCCGCTCGGCCGGCGGCTGCTTGAGCGTTATGGCCGAGAGCACCCACCTCCTGGCTTAACGGCTGAAATGGTCGCCAGGCGCAGTTCGCTGCGGCGGGAGGCCCTTGACTCGTGGGCTTGGCGTAGCTGGAAGAAGGCCACCGCCGCACAGCGACGTAAGCCCAGGTACCTGGTCTCTTTGCCCATGACGCCCTCGGGCGGCGGCCTTGTCCAAAAAGACGAGGCACTTCAGGGCCCGCCGACCCGCTCAGCTATCAGGGAGCTCTTGCCCGCTTATGACGAAGGAGGCCTCATCACCGCTGCCAACATCGCTGCTGAGGGCGATGGCGCAAGCGGCGTAGTCGTGGCTAGCAGGAAAGCAGCAAGCGAGCTCGGTGCTCACCCTTTGGCCCAGCTCTCTTGGCTCGTGTCAGCGGGGGGCCCACCTGCGCTCTGGCCGCTCGCGACCATCCCCGCAGCGTTGCGCGTCCTTGACAAGGGCCGGCTGCGGGCAGCCGACATCGACTGGTGGTACGTACACGAGAGCAGCGCTGCAGCTGTCCTAGCTTGGGCGGCCGAACTTGGCGTACCGCTCGAAAGGGTAAACCCCGAGGGCGGTGAACTGGCGACCACTTCGCCCGTAGGGGCGGCCGGCGCAGCGCTCTTCGCCGCTGCGACGGCGTGCCTGGCCGAAGGGCGTGGGGAAAGGGTGGCACTCTGCGTGGCCGGTGAGGGCGGTGTGGCCGTGGCTGCTGTGCTGGAGCGTGTGACGTAGGAGGTTTTCCACAAATGTGGAAAACCTGCGAAGTGTTACGTCGTTGTAACTTCGCGTTCAGTTGAAGGCGACAGAGCCGTTAGCGCTCAGCGGTACTGCGTCGAGACCGCGAAACCGCAGACTATGAGGCCCAGGCCCCCTAAGAGGTACCAGTTGGAGGGCGAAGAGGGCAACAGGCTGACGTAGTTGAGGACGATCATTAGGACGCCCAAGGAGAACAAGGCCAGCATGATGGTTGGCACCCACCATGGGCTGTGGCGGTACTCGGCCGGCAGGGGAGCCGTGTAGCGCCCCGACTGGGCCGTACCTACCGAGCGTGCCCCACCCCGCGGGGTGACCCGTCCTGGTGCCTCCTTGGTTCGCCGCGGCATGCGCCAATTGTAGGTGAGGCGCAGGGTGCCCCTGGAAGGGTAACCTGCCGGAGGTGAGCCCGGCCCGACAGGTCCTGGTCGTAGACAACTACGACTCATTTGTGTACAACCTTGCCCAGTACCTCGGCGAGCTGGGCGCAAGCCCTCTCGTCGTGAGGAACGACGCCATTGGCATTGCAGACGTCGAGGACTTGGCGCCCGCGGGCATCGTGGTCTCGCCTGGGCCTGGCCGGCCTGAGGACGCAGGCATCAGTGTCGAACTAGTGAGGTACTTTGCGGGCCGCACGCCACTGTTGGGCGTGTGCCTAGGCCACCAGGCCGTAGGTTATGCGTTCGGTGCCCGGGTTGTGCCGGCGCCCCAGCTGATGCACGGAAAGACGTCCCCAGTCCACCACGACGCAAAGGGGATCTTTGACGGCCTCCCTCAGCCGTTGGTAGCCACTCGCTACCACTCGCTGGCCGTCGACCCAGCGAGCGTGCCCGATGTGCTCGAGGTAAGTGCGTGGGCCCAAGACGGCACCGTGATGGGCCTACGGCACAAGAAGTGGCCGGTGGACGGTGTGCAGTTCCACCCAGAAGCCGTCCTGACCGAACCAGGGCGCCAGCTCTTGGCGAACTGGCTTGTCACCTGTGGCGTCCTAGAGCCTGCCTGAAGCGGTCCTGTGGTCGGCCGGCTCGATGCCCGGGGAGCACCACTAGGACCTAGTGAGGGCCTTTGCCAGGTTTGCCCTGCTGCGACGGGACACCAGGCGGGCCGCCGCCCGGCGAGGCGGGCGTCGTCGTAGCCGCGGGCGTGCTCGTCGTGGCCGCCGGCGCTGTGGTGGTCGCAGCGGGCGTCGTCGTAGCCGCGGGCGTGCTCGTCGTGGCCGCCGGCGCTGTGGTGGTCGCAGCGGGCGTCGTCGTAGCCGCGGGCGTGCTCGTCGTGGCCGCCGGCGCTGTGGTGGTAGTAGTCGGCGGCGGTGTGTACGCTCCCACGTAAAGCGTGACAGCGGTCCCCTTCTTCTGCGAGCTGCCTGGCCGCGGGCTTGTGTTCACGACGATGCCTTCTTGGGCAGGGTTGTGCGTCGACTGTGGTGAAATGGCGAAGCCGAACCCGGCTGACTGGAGCTCTCTTTGCGCCTGGGCTTCGGGGAGGCCCACGAGGTTGGACGGCACGGCCACGTATTGCTGCCCTGAGGAGACGTAGATGGTGACCGTGGTCCCCCACTGTTCGAGGTTGCCCGCCGCTGGGTCCGTATAGACGACGAGGCCTTGTTTTTCGCTAACTGACGGGACGGATATAACTTTTCCTGGGACTAGGTGCGCGCTGCTCAGCTTGGCCCCTGCTTGGGCAGGGTTCAGCCCTTGCACGTTTGGCACGGTCGTAGTCTTGGCGCCCGCTGAACAGTACACGGTGACCGTTGTGCCTTCCCTCACCTTTTGAAGTGCCGCCGGGCTGGTCGAGATAACAAGGCCCTGGCTGACTGTGTTGCTGTTCTGCTGCTCAGGTTTGTAGCCCAGGCCGTGGTCGTGCAAGGTGGTGTCAGCAGAACTGCAAGGCTTGTTGCCTAGGTTTGGCACCGTGACAAAGGGCGGCCCAGTGCTCACGTCGAGGGTGATCGGGTCACCAGGGTTCAGGGCGCTGCCGGCTGGCGGTGAGGTGCTCACCACCTTGCCTGTCCCCACGAGCAGGCTGGCTTCGTGGTGCACGCCCGGGTGGTGGAAGCCCATCGAGGCGAGCTTCGCCTCGGCCTGCGTGACTGTATAGCCTTTCAAATCTGGGACTTTTGCCGCTGTTTGCTTTGCCCACCAGCCAGCGTTGCGCCCGATGAAAAAGACCAGGGCTCCCAGCACAGCCAGTAGTACGACGAAAAGCGAGGCCCACCATCCTGTACGCGACCTTCTTGCGGGCCTGAGGGCGCCGGCGCCAAAAGCGTCGTGGTAGGTCGGCTCCACGTCGGCGCCACCTCCTCCGCGGCCTCCCCCACGGGGTACGTACAGCGGCGGCCCGCTCACAGCTCTGGTTTCGCCCGGGACCGGTCGGGCGGCCAGAGGCAGTTGGCCCCGCTCGAACCGCATTAGGTCGTCTCGCAGTTCTGCAGCGCTTTGGTAACGGTCCTCCGGGCTTTTTGCCAGGGCTTTCATGACGATCGCCTCGAAGGCGAGCGGCACTGCGGAATTTAGCGACGACGGCGGGGCCGGGTACTCCCTTACGTGCTTGTAAGCTATGGCGACAGGGCTGTCGCCATTGAACGGCGGCCGTCCGGCGACCATTTCGTATAGGACTACGCCCAGTGAGTAAACGTCGCTCCTCGCGTCAACAGGTTGGCCTTGGGCTTGTTCCGGTGAGAAATAAGTGGCCGTGCCCATTACAGCACCGGTTTGGGTTAGGCCGTCGCTAGCGTGGCTGACAGCCCTCGCGATGCCGAAGTCCGCTACTTTCACCCGGCCCGCTTGGTCGATAAGGACGTTGCCAGGTTTCACGTCCCGGTGGATGACGCCACGGCGGTGGGCGAAGTCCAAGGCCTCAGCTATCTCTGCCCCAATGGCCGCCGCGCGCCCGGCCGTAAGGATCCCTTGGCGCAGAAGGGACGACAGCGTCTGGCCGTCGATGTACTCCATCACTATGAAGTAGGTGTGCTCGCCCTGGCCCCAGTCGTAGATCGACACGATGTTGGGGTGCGCCAGGTTCGCGGCTGCCTGCGCTTCCCGGCGGAAGCGCTCTACGAAGGAGGGGTCCGCCGACAGTTCTGGGAACAGCACCTTGACTGCTACGGGCCTGTCGAGCAGCAGGTCTTGCGCTAGGTACACCTGTGCCATGCCGCCGCGCGCTATGTGGCGGACTAGCTCGTAGCGGTCGCTGAAAACGCTAGGTGAAGACATTCCCGCCACAGCCTAGGTTGAGTAGCTCAAGCCGAGGGCGCGCCCAGATGGGCGAAAGCGCGCTGGCAGGCAGGGCATGGCCGCCCCGCCGGCGGAGCGAGCCGTCGCGTTGCCCAGAGCCAGGCTTTGGCCGTCGCATGCTCGCCCCCTTATCCTCTGCCCACTCCTAGGTACGCCTCGATGAGCGCCTTGGCTATAGGGGCCGCTATCGTGCCCCCCTGGTACTCGTCTGCGGGTGGCTGGTTTTCCACCAGCACGCACACGGCGATCTTGGGATCTTGCGCGGGTGCGAAGGCAACGAACCACGTCTCGATGTCCGGGCCCCCGGTCTGGGCAGTGCCCGTCTTGCCTGCCACCTCGATGCCTGGTACCTGCGCGGCCACACCGGTCCCATTGGGGCTGTTGACGACAGACTCCATAAGTGCCGTGAGCTTGGCGGCCGTAGCAGCCGATGTGGCGTGCAGCCATGGGTGAGGCTTGTAACGCTCGACGACCTGGCCCTGCCCGTTGGTCACGTAAGACATCAGGTGCGGCGTCATGATGACGCCCTTGTTGGCCACCGCGGCTGCGTCGAGCGCCATGACCAGCGGCACGGCCTGCACGCTCTCCTGGCCTATAGCCGACTTGGCGAGAGCTCCGGCGTTACGGAAAAAGCTCGACGGAGGAGGGAAATACGACTCGGCGGTGCCCGGCATGTCGAGTGGCACTGGCTGGTCCCAGCCAAACGACTTCGCTTCGCGAGCAAGGTCCTGCCCCCCGACGAGCAGGCCCAACTGCCCGAAGCCGGTGTCGCACGAGACTGTGAAGAGCTCGAGCATTTCCCCTCCGCAGGCTTCTCCTGCAAAATTGTGCAGGACCTGGCCGGCCGTGCCAGGGAGCACGAAACCGCTCGTGGTAGGGAAGTCCTTGTTTGCTAGCGCTGGCTTGAAAGTGTAAACGGCGGCTGCCGTTATGACCTTGAAGACCGACCCCGGGAAGAAGCGTTGCCTGTAGGTGGCGGCTAGGAGAGGTCGGCCCGGGTTGTCGTTGAGCGCCTTCCAGGCCTTCTCTTCGACCGCTACGTTGTGGCTGGCCAGCGGCGTTGGGTTGTAGCTCGGGTTTGAGTACATGGCAAGGACGGCGCCCGTGCTTGGCGAGACCGCTACGACGGCGCCATAACGGCCTGCAAGTTGTTGACGCGCGAGCTGCTGAAGGCGAGCGAGGACGGTTATGTGAAGGTTATCGGGCTCTGGCTGAGTGGTGAACAACCTCTCGAGCCCGGCGAAGCTCTTGGGGAACCCCTGGCCGGACGTCGTGGTGAGCAGGGAGTTGTACTCACGTTCGAGGCCGTCGGTCCCATAGATGAGCGAGTCGTACCCTGTGACCTGGCCGAAAAGGGCCCCCTCAGGGTAGGTACGTTGGTATTTGTACTGGTCGTTGCTCGGAATTGACTGCGCGAGGGTGGCTCCGTCGGCGGAGATGATGGCGCCTCGGGGTAGGGCATAGTTTTCGAGCACCGACCTGCTGTTGAGCGGGTTGTTGTTGAGCGCGCTCGCGTGGAAAACCTGGATGTAGTTGAGCTGGGCAAAGGTTGCGAGCACTAGCAGGCACGCCCCCAGCCCCGCCCAGCGGACGCGGCGGTCGACCTCTCTCATGGCACAAGTCTCATGGCACAAGGCTCCGCGTCAGCGAGCTTGCCTTTGCGCGCGGCTCGCCACTCGCCACAAGCTGGGCTTCGAGGGCAGCGGGCTCCGCAGGAGCCTGCTCGAACGAGGTGTCGTCGGAGATCCGGAGCAATATCGCAAGCAGCACGTAGTTGGACACGAGCGAAGACCCCCCGTACGAGACGAAGGGCAAGGTGATGCCTGTGACGGGGATCAGGCGCGTGATCCCCCCGGCGACGACGAACACCTGGACACCTAGCAGGAGCGACAGCCCAGCGGCGAGCAGCTTGTTGAAATAGCGCTGGGAACGCACAGCGGCTTGCAACCCCGACGCCATCATGAGCAAGTAAACGACCAGCAGCGCAGTAAGGCCGACCAGGCCCACTTGCTCGCCTATAGAAGCGAAAATGAAGTCAGTGGACGCTTCGGGGACCACTTGAGGGTTCCCCTGCCCGGGCCCCAGCCCCCACATACCGCCGGCGGCGAGCGCGAACCAGCCCTCGATTATCTGGTAGCCGGAGGTAGAAAAGTGCGCCCAGGGGTGTAGCCACGCCTGGACCCTGGTCACGGCGTGGTGGACGACTTCCAGCGCGAACACTGCCGCCCCCCCGAAGAGGGCTGCGCCAAGGCCTAGGTAAGCCATCTTGCCCGTTGCCACCCATAGGAGCATGACGAGCAGCGTGAAGAACAAGAACGAAGATCCAAGGTCGTTCTCGGCGAGCAGTATGAGCAGGGCAAGGCCCCACGCCGCCAGGAGAGGGGCGAGGTAGCGGGGGTCCAGCACGAGCCAACGTCCGACCCGGCGCGTGCCCGTGGATAGCAGGTCGGCGCGCTCAGCGAGCACGGAGGCAAAAAATATCGCCAGAGCGATTTTGGCGAACTCCTCTGGCTGGAAGCTCACAGGGCCAACGTGTGCCCACAAGCGTGCACCGTTTATGTCCTCACCTATATGAGGTGCGAGCGGCAGCAGCAAAAGGATTATGCCAGCTAACGCGATAGAGTAGCGGTAACGTTCAAAGTCCATCGCGCGCGGGAAAAGCGCAAGGGTCGCAGTGAAACAGGCAAGCCCTACGACTGCCCAAATAGCCTGGTCCATGGCTTCGGTGTGGTCGAGGTGGCTTATGAACACGTAACCCATCCCATTGAGCAGTGCTGCCAGAGGTAGCAGGGCAGGGTTGGCGCCAGGCGCGAACTTGCGCACGACGAGGTGCCCGAGGAGCATCAGCACTGCCGTGGCGGCGGCGAAAATAGGGCTGTCCTTGGGTAAGGAGCCTTTGGCCCCAAAGCCGGCGAGCAAGTAGAGCGCGTTCACCAGGCTGAACGCCAAGACGACCATGCCGAGCTCCGCGCGCCTGCGGGGGTAGGGAGCGCCCGGCCCGTGAGCTTGAGAGGCTCGCTGGGGGGCTGGCGAGGCGTCGGCACCGACGGCGGCGGGGTGTAGGCGGGCCATCATCGAGCGCTCGCAGTTTGGCGAACTTCGCTGCTAGGGGCGCGTGTGGCCTTCGTGCTCGAGGCCGTTGTAGGGGCCGTGCTTTGGGCCGTTGTAGGAGGCGGGGCTTTCGGCCGCCCCAAAACAGGCCCGTGGCCCGCCCTAGCTCGGCTTTGCTTGCTTGCCGGACGTGCAGTGGAGGGCGTGACGTGCACGTGGGGAGCGCCTTTGGCATAAGCCGGTATTGAGTTTTCGGCCTCTACTTTTTCTGCCACTAGGTTGGACACGAACTCGCGCGCCCGGTCGAGGGACGGCTCCATCTGGCCGGCGCGGAGCTGGACTAGCCGGTAGGGCAGCACGGCGGACGAGCTGTAGCGGGTACGCTCAGCTAGGGTTGGGCTGAACCAAAGCACTCCACCGGGGCGGCCTTGGAAGATCGTTATCTTGCCGCGCGAGATCGTTACGAAATAGGCGGAGCGCGCGTACCAGGCTAGAGCCCCTATACAGCCTGCGATGATTATGCAAATGGCCGTTACGAAGCTCGCCAGGCGCCAGGTGAGCACCGCGTGCCTGCTGTGGGAGGTGGCGGCAGTAGGGCGCTGGCTGGGCTGGAGCGGGGACTGAGCCTTCGGGCTGCGGGCCTCGTCGCCTTCGGGTTTAGTTGCCAGCGCCAGGGCAGCCCCCGGCGCGGGCCGTGCTCGAGGAGCGGTCCCGGCCCCTGCGCCTGGGAGCGTAGCGTTGGCCGAAGGCGACGCCAACGAGATAGCCCCGCCAGCGTCGTTGGCGAGGACGTCGATGACGACAACGGTGACGTTGTCGCTGCCGCCGTGGGCGATGGCGAGCTCGACCAGGGTGTTGGCGGCTGCACCAGGGTCTTGCACGGACTCTAGGACTGCGGCTATCTCTTCGTCGGGGACCTCTCGGGGCAGCCCGTCGCTGCACAACAAGTACCTGTCCCCATGGCGGGGCTCTACAGGTATGAGGTCCACGTCCACCACGGGCTCTACGCCGAGGGCCCTTGTCAGCACGTGCCGTTGCGGGTGGACAGCCGCCTGGGCTTGGCTGATCTGGCCATCGTCCACAAGTTCTTGGACGTAGCTGTGGTCCACGGTCAGCTGGGCAAGTTGGCCCTGCCTGTACAGGTACGCACGCGAGTCCCCGATGTGCGCGATCGCGAGCGCCCTGGTCGAGTCCTGGCGCTCCACTACCGCGAGCGTCACAAGGGTGGTCCCCATACCGTGCATGCCCCGGTGCGACTGAGCTTGCTCCCAGACTGCTCGGTTGGCTGCGACGACAGCGTTGAGGAGAGCCTCAGCAGAGTGCTCGTCGCTGGCTTCAAAGGCAGCTTCGAGCGCCTTCACGGCGGTGGCCGAGGCCACCTCACCGGCCGCGTGGCCACCCATGCCGTCCGCCACGGCATAGAGCCCGTCGGCCACCAGCAGCTGGTCCTGGTTGTTGGACCGGACCAAGCCGACGTCGGTGGCCGAGCCCACCAGCAGCTTGCTCATCTTCGCAGTTCCAGAGTGGTACGGCCCACCTGCAGGCGGTCGCCTCGCCGGAGGGGCGCACGGGCAAGGACTCTCCGCCCGTTCAACAACGTACCATTTGTTGAGCCCAGGTCCTCGACCCAGTAGCCGCCTCCATTGCGTGACAACCGAGCGTGGTGCGCCGAGACGAAGTTGTCCTGCGCCAACACCAGGTCGCAGTCGGAGGCTCGCCCCACTGTCAGCTCGTCACCTATCTCCACTACCTCAAGCGTGCCGTCTGGCCTGCTGAACGCGAGCTTTGTAGGCGTAGCTCGAGACGGCTTGGGACGGGCTTTCGCTTGGCTGCCCGACGCCGGCGCACCAACTGCGGTGCCGGTTGCGCTAGGTACTGGCGCCTTTAGCTCGGCCCAGACAGCGCGCACGACCCTAAGTAAAAAGAGGTAGAGCAGTGCCAAGAAGGCATAGTCCAGCACCCGGAGGGCGGGCGGGGACAATTAGCCCTCCATGGCACCGGCACGCTCGCCATGCTCGCCTGTTTGGCGCGCGGCTGGCCTGGCAGCTGGGCCGGCCTCTGGCCGAGGCTGTGCCCCCAGGTCGCTTTTGGCGCGGACCTCGAAGCGCAAGGTCGTCGAGCCGACCGTTACTTCGTCACCGTCTTGGAGGGTGTGCTCACCAGCGATGCGCCGCCCGTTCACTTTGGTCCCGTTGGTGCTGCCGAGGTCCGTTACCACCCAGGTGCCTTCGGGGCCCCGCCGGACCGCGGCGTGGCGCCTGCTCACGCCGGCGTCGGCGAGGGCCAGCTCGCACTCGGGGAGCCTGCCGAGGGTGACCTGCTCGGCTTCGAGGACCACGCGCCGGCCGTCAGGCAGTAGGAGCGTGGCGACGCCCTGGTCGGGCACCATGTCACCAGCTACGAGGAGCGTGCCTGGACGGAGGGACGAGTCTGTCTCGATGACGACGCTGAGCGGGCCAAGGAAGCCGTACCCCTCCTCGGCTGCGTGTTCTTTGGCGACTTCAACCAGCTCTTTGGTGAGCTCCGGCTCGATGGCTTGGAACTTGGCTCGGTCGGCAGGAGACAGCAGCACCCTGAAGGCATTGGGCGCCAGCACGCCCTTGGGCGCGACTGTCCTCCGGAGGTCCATCTCCCTCGTCAGGCGCCTCCCGATCTCCACGGGTTGCAGCCCGCTGCGGAACACGCGAGCGAAGACCCCCTCGACGAAGCGCTCGAGCCGGCGCTCGAACCTTTGCAAGGCCATTGCCGCCGCATAGTACCCCTGTGGGGAGCTTGTCCCGGGCGCACCTGGCCGGCGAGGGGCCCCTAAGTAACGCGGGAGCGCTCCTGGACGCCGGAGGGCTGTCTGGGCGGCTACCCTGGGTGCACACTGACCGCTCGGGCGAGTGGCGGAATTTGGCAGACGCGCAGGGTTCAGGTCCCTGTGAGGGCAACCTCGTGGGGGTTCAAGTCCCCCCTCGCCCACCCACCCGAGAGCCCTGCTCAGAGGTGGTGTGGCGGTCCTACGAGGGGCCAACTTCTACTCAAGCGGGCGGCGCCGGCCAGGCCCGCTTGGCGTGCGGCGGATGGCGGCGGGCGGGGAGCCTCCCTGCCGCCAGAGGCCGGCATGCTCAGCCTCCGCCAGCTCGTCCCGCTCTTGAGGCTGCTAGCAGTCCAGGCGAACCTGCATAGCTTGGAAGCCGTCGCAGCAGCCGTCGTCTTGCGCTGGCGGCCTTATGTTGAGAACGCTAACATCTTCGCTGTGGCGAGGGGCTACGCGATCGGGCTGGACTTTGGCACCGCCTCCGCGCGCACGCTGCTCCTCGACCTCAGCACGGGAGAGGAAGCCGCCGTCGCCGAGCTGCCTTACGAGCACGGGGTCTTGGACGAGGTACTGCCGAGCAGCGGTGAGCGGTTGCCGATGGACTGGGCACTTTTCGACCCCGCTGACTACACAGCTGTGCTGGAGGCAGGCATCAAAGCCGTGCTGGCCGAGCGCCCGGACGCGGCGGAGCGCGTGATAGGCATCGGGCTGGACACCACTTCCTGTACCGTCGTACCGCTCGGCGCCGCTGGCGAGCCGCTGTGCAAGCTTGAGCGATGGGAGAAAAGGCCCCATGCCTGGCCCAAGCTTTGGAAGCACCACGCCGCGCAGCCCGTCGCCAACAGGTTGAACGAAGTTGCCGAGGAGCGTGGTGAGAAGTGGCTTGCTCGTTACGGTGGCCGGATCTCGTCGGAATGGTACTTCCCCAAACTGATCGAGGTCTGGCTCCAAGACCGCGAAGTGTACGACGCGATGGCGTCGTTCGCCGAGGTGGCGGACTGGCTGGTGTGGCAGCTCACCGGCAACGAGCGCCGTTCCGCTTGCCCAGCTGCCTACAAGGCTCTCTGGTCAGCCCAAGGAGGGATCCCCTCCGGGGACTTCTTCGAAGCTGCCTACCCCGGTTTTTCACGGCCGTCGGAAAAATTGGGCTCGTCGTTTTACCCGCTCGGGGCCAGTGCTGGCAACCTTTCCGCCCGGTGGGCTGAGCGCCTCGGGCTGCCACCAAGCGTCAAAGTGGCTGTCGGCAACGTCGACTCGTTCGTCTCGTTCCCGGGCGCCGGGGCGCAGGGCGCGGGCAAGTGGGTGATGGTCGTCGGGACTTCGATTTGTGACATGGTCGTCGGGGCCACCGAGGTCTTGCTCAGGGGCATTACCGGGGTTGCCCGGGACGGCATAGTCCCGGGGCTTTTTGGTTACGAGGCTGGCCAGCCGGCCGTGGGCGACATGCTCGCGTGGTTCGCCGAGCTGCTTGGCGCGCCACGGCGGCCGGCAGCAGACGGTGGCCTGCTAGCACATGGCGGGAGCGCCGCCCCGCTGGCCCCGAGCGGTGGCCCCAGCCTTGTTGAGCTAGAGGGCTTGGCAGCCCAGCTGCCGCCGGCGTCGACAGGCCTCATCGCCCTTGACTGGTGGAACGGCAACCGCAGCGTGCTGGCCGACGCTGACCTCTCCGGCGTCGTGGTGGGCCTCAGGTTGCAAACCACCGCTGCCGAGGTGTACCGGGCGCTGCTCGAGTCGATAGCGTTCGGCAACTTGGTGGTCCTTGACAATTTCCGCGACAACGGGTTCGAGCTCGACGAGATAATTGCGTGCGGCGGTATCGCAGAAAAGAGCCCCCTAACGATGCAGCTTTTTGCGGACACTTCAGGGCTGCCAGTGACTGTGCCAGCGTCTGGGCAGGTCCCGGCGCGTGGCTCCGCTCTGTTCGCCTCCGTAGCGGCCGGGCCAGAGGCTGGCGGTTTCGCGTCTGTCCAGGAAGCCACCAAGGCACTTGCCCCTGGCGTTGCGCGCACCTACAAGCCTGCTAGCACTGCGGCCGCTGCCTACGGCGACGTCTTCAAGATCTGGAAGAGGCTGCACAACATGCTTGGGCGCGACGAAAGGGCCTTGTTGCACGAGCTAAAGCGCACCAAGCGCAAGCTGGTTGGTGAGGGTTGACAGTTGGCGCCGTGGGCGCCAAACGGCTGTGAACAAGGAGATGACGTGGTGACCAACAGAAAGCCCAAGATTGGCCTCCTGGGTATAATGCAGGAGCTTTACGACGACATGCTCCCCGGCATAACGGAGCACCAGGCCCGTTATGCCCGCGACCTCGCGGCCCGGCTTTCGCCAGCGGCGGACATGGTTTTCCTACGCCCGGCCCGTAACCGCGACGACGTGGAAGCCGTGGTCAAGGAGCTCATCTCGGCGGGCTGTGACGGGATCGTGATCGTGATGCTTACTTATGGCCCGGCGATGCGCACCGTTAGGGCCCTGCTGGAAAACCCATTGCCGGTGCTGGTGGCCAACGTGCAGCCGGAGCCTGACGTGACCGAGCACTGGGACATGGCCGACCTCACCTATAACCAGGGTATCCATGGGGCGCAGGACCAGGCGAACGCCCTTTTGCGAGCGGGCATACCCTTTTCTGTGATAACCGACGACTGGCGCGCCGAGTCCTTCTTGCACAGCTTCGAGTCGTGGGCGAGGGCAGCCATGACCGTCACGGAGCTGAAGAGGTCGAAGATCGCCCTTTTTGGTTACCCAATGAACGGCATGGGTGATGTGCTCTACGATGCGCCCGCTCTCATGCGCCGTATCGGGCCTGTAGTTGTGAACGAAAACCTGGGTGAGCTGGAGCGGGTCATGGGCGCTGTCAGCGAAGCCGACGTGGACGCGCTCGTGCGCCAGCACCATGAGCGGTTTGCTGTCAGCCCGTCCCTGCCTGCCGAGAGCCATGCCTACGCTGCACGGCTCGAGATAGCCATCCGCCGCATGCTCGAGGCTGGCGGGTACTCAGGGTTCTCGGTGCACTTTGAACCCGTGGGCAAAGATGGCCGGTTCCAGCAGCTCCCCCTACTGGCTGCTTCAGACCTGATGGCCGATGGCTACGGCTACGGCGCAGAGGGTGACACCAACGCCGCCCTGTTGACCCTCGCCAGCCACCTGCTCATCGGTGACGCCCACTTTTCCGAAATGTACGCGATGGACTTTTCACTCGGTTCTGTCCTCATAAGCCACATGGGGGAGGGCAACTGGAAAGTGGCCCGTCCAGACCGGCCCGTCAAGCTCATCGACCGCCCGCTCGGCATCGGCGGCCTAGGCAACCCTCCGACAGCAGTGTTCTCTGCTCGTCCAGGCCCCGCGACGACCACCAGCCTGGTGCCCTTGGAAGGAGAGGACTACCGGCTCGTCACGGGCCAGGGCGAGGTCCTCGACACGCCTGAGCTACCGAGGGTGGAAATGCCGTACTTTCACTTCCGCCCAGCTTCTGGCTTGAAGACTTTCATGGACAGGTGGCTGCACGCCGGGGGCACTCACCACTTTTGTACGAACCTGGGCCTGCATGCCGACCGCTGGCGCTACTTGGCTGAGCTGCTGGCGGTCGAGTTGGTCGAGATATAACCGGGCGCGCCGTGCTCGAAGAGCTGAAGGCAGCAGTGCTGGCTGCCAACTTGGAGTTGGCTGAGCGTGGTTTGGTGACGCTCACTTGGGGGAACGTGTCGGGCCGTGACCCTGCGAGCGGGCTCATCGCCATCAAACCGTCTGGTGTGCCCTACGAGTCCATGACTGAAGAAGACATCGTAGTCGTGGCCGACGACGGCCAAGTGGTGGAGGGCTCGCGCCGGCCCTCCACCGACACGCCCACCCATTTGGCCCTTTACCGAGGCCTTCGCTCCATAGGTGGCGTTGTGCACACTCATTCGACCTGGGCGACGGCTTGGGCTCAGGCACGCCGGCCCGTCCCCATGCTTGGGACGACTCACGCCGACTTTTGCAGCGGGCCCATACCGGTGAGCAACCCACCTGCGCCTGAGGCAGCCGCCTCGGCCTATGAGGCAGCGACCGGCGAGGCCATCGTTGCTGCAGTGGGCAACCGTGGCCCAACTGAGGTCCCTGCGGTCCTTGTCGCAGGCCATGGGCCGTTTTGCTGGGGGGCGAGCGCACCTAAGGCGGTGGAGGTGGCGGTGACCCTGGAAGAGGTGGCGAAGATGGCATGGCTGACCCAGGTGCTCGCCCCCGGGGCGCCCTCACTCGAAGGGTACCTGGCAGAGACGCATTTTTCCCGCAAGCACGGGCCGGGCGCCTATTACGGCCAGCCCGGCGGTTAGAACGGAGGCACCTATGTTGGCGGCAAGGTTGGTGGCACCGGGCAAGGTCGAGGTGGTGGACGAGCCCGTGCCAGTCCCTGGCCCGGGCGAGAGCCTGGTGAGGGTCAGCGCGGTGGGCTTATGTGGTTCCGACCTGCACTGGTGGGAAGAGGGCGCCATTGGTGACGCGGTTTTGCGCCGGCCACTTGTGCTCGGCCACGAGGTCGCCGGCGTCGTGACGGCTGGCCCACTGGAGGGCCGGCGCGTGGTGGTCGAGCCGGCGGTGCCGGACGGCACTTGTGAGCGCTGCCGAGAAGGCAACCGCAACCTCTGCCCCAATGTCCTCTTTGCCGGCCACGGCACTACCGACGGCGGGCTGAGAGAGTACATGGCATGGCCGTCCGAACTGCTCTACCCAGTCCCAGACGGCATGAGCAGCTCAGCCGTCGCCCTGCTGGAGCCGCTGGGGGTGGCGCTGCATGCGTTCGACCTCGGGCACGTCCGCTTTGGGGCCTCTGTCGGGGTCGTCGGGTGCGGGCCGATCGGGCTCATGCTCGTGCAGGTGGCGCGTGCTGCCGGCGCCGCCCGGGTGGTGGCGGTGGAGCCGTTACCGCACAGGGCAACCGAAGCCGAGCGCTCGGGGGCGAGCTCAGTCTTGGGCCCGGCAGGGCCAATGGAGGGAGCCGACCTCGACGTCGTGTTCGAGGTTGCCGGCAACGACGCTGCGGTGGCCGAATCGATGGCCCTCGTGCGTGCCGGCGGCAGGGTAGTGCTGGTAGGCATACCCGGCGACGACCGTACTAGCTTCCCCGCGTCGCTCGCCCGGCGCAAAGGCCTCACGATCGTCATGTCGAGGCGCATGAAAGATGCTTACCCTCGGGCGGTGGGCCTTGTGGAGCGAAAGGTGGTCGACCTCGAGCGGCTCGTGTCGAGCACCTTCCCGCTTAGCGAGGCGGCCGCTGGCTTTTCTGCGGCGGCCGCCCGACAGGGCTTGAAGACGGTGGTGCTGGCAGGCGCCGACCGCTGAACGCTGGCCGACCGCTCAACGGTCGTGCTATGGGGCTGCGGGCGGGACGGCTTGGCCGGTTGTGGTGAGCGAGCCGGTGCGGGTTGGCCCGCGTGGGGCGCCTTGAAGTTCGCGCGAAACTGTGTTAGCGTTCTCAACAAGTTGTGGACCGGAGCTGAGGGGGCGACATCCGAGGCCAAAATATGCGAGCAAGACGCCATTGTTAGGGTGGCCAACCCCAAGGGCCATGGTGCGACCTCAGCCAGGTTGCAACCCTATGAACGCTTAGGGGCCTAACGCTTAGGGGGCCTAAGGAGATCCCAACCATCAACCCAAACGTGACTAGACAACAAGAAAGGAAAAGGTTTGTCATGACAGGACCGAGTTCAGGCAAGCGCCTGAGCGGCTGGCAGAACTGGTACAAGGCAGGAGCGGGTGGGCTTGCAGCGCTGACGACGATGGGCCTCGCCTTGGTGGCACCCTCAAGCGCGTCAGCCGCTCCCCGTTCGACCGGCAACTGGGCTACTACCCTGTCCAAATTGGCAGCCGCCAACTACCCGACGAACACGACCAAGGCGTGCAAGGGCCATGGCGTCCAGCTCGAAGCGTGGATCTGGGTGCCCGGCATCTACCGGACCGTAGACGTGTTCAATGAGACGCACCCTGGCATCTGTGTGAAGCTCGACGACGTCGGTGCAGGTGACACCGAGTACGTGAAGCTCACTGACGCCATAAAGGCCAACTCAGGGGTGCCCGACGTCGCGGAGGTCGAGTTCGACGAGCTGCCCTCCTACGAGATCACCCATTCGGTCGTGAACATTGCCCGCTACGGCGCTGACAAGTACAAGAGCGACTTTGCACCGTTCGCCTGGAAAGAGGTTAGCCAAGGCAGTGCTGTGTACGCGATGCCTGGGGACTCTGGGCCTATGGACCTGTTCTGCAATGCCAAGGAACTGGCCAAGTACCACGTCACTCCCGGGAGCACCTGGGCGGCTTTTGCCAAGGCTGCTGCAGCTTTCCACAAGGCCGACCCGAGCGGCTACCTCACCGTGTTCGACCCTGAGGACATGCAGTACCTCGTCAGCTTGATGGGGCAGGACAACGCCTTCCCCTTCAGCTGGAGCGGGGGCTCCAAGGTCACGGTCAACTTCACCGGTGCCCAGCAGATGCAGTTCGCTAACTATTGGCAGAAGCTCATCTCGGCTGGCTACGTGAAGGCGGCAGCTGACTTCCAAAACGCCTTTTGGTCCGACCTCAACAACGGTACGTACGCCTGTTGGGCCACATCCGCCTGGGGCCCGTCTTACCTGGCACCCAACCTCACGTCGGCCTCGCTGGGCGACTGGCGCACGTACCCGCTCCCGCAGTGGAAAGCCGGCGCGGACGTGGCCGCGAACTGGGGCGGTTCTACCTACCCGGTCTTTACTGCCAGCAAGCACCCTGCGCAAGCTGCCGAGTTCTCGGAGTGGATGAACGGGACCATGCAGTCGTGGCAGGTCATGTACACCCCGCCTTCGTCGCTGTTCCCGACCTTCCTCCCGCTGCTGCACAGCAAAGCCTTTGTGTCGAGCAGCATCCCTGCGACGGGCAAGACCCCGATCTTCAACCAGGCCGCCTCTGCCGCTTCGCACGTGGCGGCCGTCTCGTGGCCTCCGTTTATGACCTACTTCCTGGCTCTTACCACCACAGCCAACGTGATAAACGGCAAGGGGACACTTCCCAACGACTTCAAGCAGCTCCAGTCAATAATGACGAGCTACGCTAAAAGCCAGGGCTTCACGGTCTCGAGCTAAGGCCGACGCCGTGCGGTTGGTTGCGCGCGCCGGTGCCGTCTTGGTCGCCGCGGGGCTGGGAGCCTTCCCGGCGGCAGCGGCGCCGGCGTCCGCAGCCGGGCCAACAACAGCGGGCTTGCGCCCCGCTGCCTCTCGTCCCAGCGGAGCAGGCTGGCTTTACCGCTTTGGTGAGCCAGCAAAAGCGCCTGGAGAAGCGGGGCCTCCCACCACAGTGCCGGTGCCTAGCTATGTCTATGTCCACGACCCGAGCATGGCCCGGCAAGGCAGTACGTGGTACCTTTTCTCGACCGGTGACCCCAACGGGTTGGTGAACAACGGCAACATCCAGATCCGCGAGTCCACCAACCTCACCTCTTGGCGCTTGGTTGGCACGGTCTTCGACCAGGTGCCAACGTGGGTCACGGACAAGCTCGGGGTGCCGGTGCCCAACCTGTGGGCGCCCGACATCTCCTACTACGGAGGCTTGTGGCACCTCTACTATGCCGCCTCGACCTTCGGGAGCAACACATCTGTGATCGCTCTTGCGACCAACCGGTCACTCGACCCGGCCAGCCCTGTGTACCATTGGCGCGACGACGGTGAGGTGCTCTCCTCCAACGCCGCTGACGACTACAACGCAATCGACCCGGCCTTGGCCTCAGGGCCCGCCGGCACGAAGTGGCTTGTTTTCGGCTCCTTTTGGAGCGGTATCAAGCTCGTGCAGCTCGACGCGGCCACCGGGAAGCCATTTGGGCCCCACCCGCACCTGTACTCCCTCTCACAAGCGCCTGCGCCCGACCCAGAGGAAGGGCCGTACATAATTTCCCACGGCGGCTACTACTACCTCTTTGTCTCCTACGGCAACTGTTGCAAGGGGATCGCTAGCACCTACCACGTGATAGTAGGTAGGTCCCGCCAGGTCACGGGGCCGTACGCCGGCCCCGACGGCACCCCCATGATGGACGGGGGCGGGATGGAACTGCTTGGTAGTTCGCAGGGGATGATAGGTCCCGGTGGCGAGTCCGTCTACACGGGCCCCGGGGGGGACTTGGTCGTCTACCACTACTACGACGCTTGGGACCTAGGTGACCCTTGGGTGCAAGTGAGGCACCTTTATTGGACTTCGGACGGTTGGCCCGTGACCGGGCCACCCATCGTGCCCGTGCCAGGCGCACCGCCCGCCCACGGGCAAGCCTAGCTGTGGCAGGCGCACGCGTGCCGCACTTGCGCTGCAGCGGGTGATATGTTAGCGTTCTCAAGAAGAACTTTCACAGGAGGGGAACGGGAGCAGTGGACGTGCTGGGCCCAGCTACCAGGAGGCCTCGCGTAGCAGTAGACGTGGGCCGGCCTGTCGCTAGGCTTGACCCCAATATTTTCGGCGGCTTTGTCGAGCACCTCGGGCGTTGTGTCAACGGTGGCCTCTTCGAGGAGGGTTCTGCGCTGTCCGACGAACGTGGTTTCCGCCGCGACGTGCTCGAGCTCCTGAGGCCGCTGCGCGTGCCGGTCTTGCGCTGGCCCGGGGGCAACTTCGCGTCCAACTACCACTGGGCCGACGGGGTGGGCCCCCGCGAAGGCCGCCCTGCGCGCCCTGAGCTCGCTTGGGGAGGTGTCGAGCCCAACCACTTCGGCACCGACGAGTTCCTCGCTTACTGCGCTGAGCTGGGTGCCGCCCCGTACATCTGCCTCAACATGGGCACGGGGTCACTCTCGGAAGCCCTTGAGTGGGTCGAGTACTGCAACTCGGAGGCCAAGAGCGCTTGGGCGCAGCGCCGGCGCGCCAACGGCCACGCTGAGCCCTACGGGGTCATTTACTGGGGCCTCGGCAACGAGATGTACGGGGACTGGCAGGTGGGCCAAATGTCCGCCGGAGAGTACGTGGCCACCGCCCAGCGCTGGGCCAAGGCGATCCGTCGGCTTGACCCGTCGGTGAAGCTCGTTTCGTGCGGCATGAACGGCTGGAGCGACTGGGACCGCCAAGTCATAGAGGGCATGGCGGGCCTCGCCGAGCTGCACTCGTTGCACATCTACACCGGCTCGCCTGACTACTGGCACAACGTCCTGTCACCTCACCAGGCCGAGCGGGCCATCGGTTACACGGCGTCTGCCCTTTCCCAAGCGGCTTACAACCACCACTTAGCTGAGCCAGCGCGCATTGCCTATGACGAATGGAACGTTTGGTACCGCACTTCGGACGGGTTCTTGGAGGAGCGCTACGACTGGTCGGACGCTCTTGCGGTGGCTACGTACCTAAACATTTTCGTCCGCCACTGCGACTGGGTGGCGATGGCCAACCTCGCCCAGCTGGTCAACGCCATAGCCCCGGTAGTCACCAGCCCGGAAGGGGCGGCCACGCAACCCATCTACTACCCTTTCCTGCTCCACCGAGAGGCTGCCCTCGAGGTGTCGTTGGACGTCGCGCTGCGAGGCCCGCTCGTGGAAGCGCCGGCAGCCGCCAAGGACCGCTGGGGCCACAGGCTCGCAGACCTCGGCCCGTTTTGCGTGCTGGACGCCTCTGCTACTTGTGACCACGCCCGCAACCGGGTGGCGGTCGCGGTCGTGAACCGCGCCGACGAGCCGCTCGAAGTCGAGGTGCTGTTGAGGGACGCTGCTTGGAAAGGCACGGTTCGCCTGCGCTCGGCGACGGCAGGCACTCCCAGTGCCGGAGATCCCCACAGTGCCGGAGGCCTCCGCCTGGAGCAAGTCTACATTGAGGAAACGTCTGTGACAGCCAAGGGCGAGAGCTTCATGGCCGGCTTGCCTGCCCGGTCCTTCGCTGTCATGGAGGCGGCTATCGAGCCCGGAGGCTGAGGGAGAGGAGGACATGAGCGGCGTCGCAGTTCAAACTCAACAGGCCCCTGCCGCACGTCACCCGCTTTTGGTAATGCGAGGCCACGGCCCGGAGCGGCGTCGCTACCTGTCACGCACCGAGCGATGGGGGCTCGTATTTATACTGCCCTTCTTCGTCATGTTCCTCTTTTTCTTGGTCATACCGATCTTCTATGCCCTGTACGACAGTTTTTTCACTACGCGCCTCGTCGGTGGCACCGTGTTCACGGGCTTCACCAACTACGAGACTGTGCTCACGAGCGGCGCGTTCTGGCGTGGCATGCTGCGCACCTTTATTTATGCTGCTATACAGGTCCCAGTCCTCATAGTGATCGCCACGTTTTTTGCGACGATGTTCGACATGGGAGTGGCGAAATGGGGAGCTGTGTTCAGGACTATATTCTTTGTCCCGTTCGCTGTGCCAACCGTCGTCGCAGGCGTGATGTGGTCGTTCTTGCTGGAAGACCCTTACGGCCCTCTGGACAGGGTCATCTACGACCTTGGCGGAGGCCATTACAATTTCATGGGCTCGGGGGCGCCCCTCCTCGGCTCGATAATCGTGATCGCGATCTGGGAATGGGCGGGTTACACAATGGTCATCCTCTTTACCGCGCTCAGGTCAGTGCCTCGCGACGTAGTAGAGTCGGCTGTGATCGACGGTGCGCGGCTCGGCCGGGTGGTCACAAGGGTAAAGTTGCCCATGATCGCACCAGCGATAACCTTGGTCGGCATACTCAACATAATCGGCGCACTCCAGCTCTTCGTCGAGCCAGAAGTCCTGACAGTTTTCACGACTAATGTCTCGTACAATTATACCCCCACCATTTACCTCTACAACCAAGCGTACGCAGCGCAAGAGTACAACCTGGCAGCCGCGATATCGTTTGTGCTCGCGTTGATAATCATCGTGATCTCGGTGAGCTTCGTCATGTTGCGCCGGAGGAAGGGGGCCTGGATATGACCGTCGCAGCCGTCGCCCGCCCGTCAGCTGGCCCGCGGGCCAAGTCGGCCCGCAGGCGCGAGGACCCGAGCGTCGTGCCGTTGCGCCTTTATGGGCTGCGGCGAGGTACTGTCGTGGCCGTGACTGCGCTGGCCGTAGTCTTTGCCATCTTCACGCTCATACCTATTTGGTGGATATTCGTAAACTCAACCAAGACCGAGCCCAATTTGTTTGCAACCTTTGGCTTCTGGTTCGCCCACCCCTTCAGGCTTTTTTCCAACATGCGGGAGATCTTTGCCAACCAGTCGCAGGGCTCGTTGGCCCAGTGGTTCCGCAACACGGTAATCTATGCCTTTTGTGGCGGGGCCGGTGCCACGATCTTGTCTGCCACAGCAGGTTATGGGTTTGCCAAGTTCCGCTTTAGAGGTAACCATGCCCTGTTTATGGTGGTGTTGTCGGCGCTGCTGATCCCTCTCACTGCTGTCGCCATACCGCTCTACATTTTGTACGCGAAAGTCCATATGGACTCGACTATGGAAGGGATAATCTTGCCCTTCATGGTGAGCCCGGTAGGCGTGTACCTCATGAGGGTCTACATCTCCGGCTCAGTCCCCCAAGAGCTGGTGGACGCCGCCCGCGTAGACGGTGCACGCGAGGCCTCGATCTTTTTGCGGGTCGCTGTGCCCCTTATGACGCCGGCGCTCATAACTGTCTTCCTGTTGTCAGTGGTGGCGTCGTGGAACAACTACTTCCTCCCGTTTATCGTCAACAATACGACCAGCCTCGACCCTCTCCCGGTCGGCGTGTACGTGTGGTTCCAGCACTCGGTGTCAGGGGGTGGGTACCAGGACTTCTACCTGTACACGATCTGTGCTGGCCTGCTGACAATCGTGCCGATCATCGTGTTGTTCTTGACGTTGCAGCGCTTCTGGCGAGGGGGCCTGTTGCTCGGGAGCTTGACCGGCTGAGGTCGCCAAGGCTTGCTGAGCGGGGTTCCCCCTTGGCCCCGCCGGCGAGGACCGGCCTGGCCTTCGCCCGTTCCCCCCTCGGAGGCCAGGCCGCCTTCAACTCGTTAGGACTAGCTCGAAGGTAGCTGGCAAGCCAGGGACTTTTACCGTGCCGCAGGGGCCGACCTCGATGCTGAGCGAGCTTGCGCCAAGACGGAAGCCAGAAACCCGGTGCAACCCGGCCAAGGCTGTTGCCATGGGGGAGAGCTGGAGGCGCCGGCGCGGGACGTCCGCGCGCAGGCGCAGCAGGGAGCTGAGGACCGAGACGGAAGCCGCGGCAGCCCAAGCCTGCGGGTGGCAAGAGGCGGGGTAAGGCACCGGCGCTGCCAGGCCGTCACTGTCGTGGCCACCGTACAGTTCGGGGATCCTGTAGGAGAACCCTTCGGCCGCCGCCAGGAGGCCCTCTATGAGGCGGCACGCAGCTTGCTCTGCGCTGGGCGCACCAGTTCGGGCGAGGCCCGCTATGGCTATCGCGGTGTCGTGCGCCCACACGGACCCGCAGTGGTAACTGACGGGGTTGAAACCAGCCGAAGATGCAGCGAGGGTGCGTAAGCCGAAACCCGAGCAAAGGTCGGGGCTGCCGAGCCGACGTGCGACCAGCTCAGCTTCCTCAAGGTTCAAGATGCCCGTACCGAGCAGGTGGCCAATGTTGGAACTTAGCGAGTCGACTGGCGTACCCGTGCCGTCGAGCGCCATTGCTGGGTACGGGCCGTCAGGGCCCTCAACCCAGAAATGTGCCCTGAACCTCGCTGCGAGGCGTTCCGCGAACTCGCGCCAGCGCTCGGCCCCCCGCCGGCCAAAGGCGTCGAGCAGCTCAGCCCCGGCAACTGCGGCTTCGTACGCGTAGCCTTGAACTTCGCACAGCGCTACAGGGCCTCGTGCTAGCCGGCCGTCGCGGAACTGTACTGCGTCCTCAGAGTCCTTCCAACCTTGGTTGGAGAGGCCCTTGCCAGACTTGTCGAAGTAGCTGACAAAGCCTCGCTCGTCGAGGCCGCTCCCCGAGGCCCATTCAAGGCAGCGCACCATCGGTTCGAGCAGGGCTTCGATGGCCTCGTCGGGGGCGCCCCACAGCCATGCGTCATGCAGCACGCACACCCAAAGAGGGGTGGTGTCGACAGCTCCGTAGTAGACGGGAGGGAGTTGGAAATAGTTGAAGTCCCGGCCGCCGCCAGGGCCGAGGTCGTACGTGGACCGCCGGCGCAGCTCGTGGAGGATCTTGCCAGGGGCCTCGGCGGTGTGCTTGTCGTCGGAGCGGCCTTGGCGCCGGGCGAGCGCTGCCAGCGTCCCGAGCGCGATCTCAGGCGCGACGGGCAGGAGCATCCGAGCAGACCACAGGGAGTCGCGCCCGAAAAGGGTTAGGTACCAAGGGATGCCGGCTGCGAGGAAGACTTCTTTGGGCTGGCCCGTTGCGACCATTCGCAGCCGGTTCAGGTCCTTGATGGAAACTTCCGCCCACTTGGCCAACCGGTGGTCGTCAGCGTCTATGGCCAAAGGGGCGAGCTCGGCCAGGCCTGGTGGGGCGTCTGCGACCGGTGAGCTCGAGGCGACTTCCTCGAAGGTCACCGAGACCGAGATGGTCGCCACCCCGTGGGGGGGGAGGTCGACGGCCCAAGTGAACAGGCCAGCCTCGGGATCCAGCGAGCTCGGCGCCGGGTTGGCTACTGCCCTGGTTGCACACCGGCCCGGCACCTCCCATTTAAGCCCACCGTCCACGGCAGAAGCCGGCTGCTCGAGCGTCGGAAGCCCGAGCTTAACGGCCGCTATCCCAGCGAAGTCGCACCCGAGCTCCATCTCGGCGAGGAGCGAGAGCCTCTCTGGCTCATAGGAACGTAAGGTCACCTCTTCCAGCATCCCCGTTGGGTTGACGGACCTGCGGCGACGGGCAATTACGCGGGGTTCGGCTGGGCCGCCTTTGTGCACCACTGCGTGGAACTCGTTGGCCGACCCACCGGCTGAGCTGTGCTGGAGGCCGACAGGTTCGCTCCCCTGGACGCGCAGCACCAGCTTGGACAGGGCTCGGATGTCCCGGACGAACAGGCCGTCAGCGCCGGTTGGGCGGATCTGGCCGTCTTGGCCCGACAGGGCCATGGCAGGGGCCCAGGCACAAGTCGCCTTGTCGTGAAGGTAGGGCTGGCCGGCTGCCCTGGGCACTCCGGCCTCGGTCTCAGCGGCGACTTGATCGTTCATATTCGGGAGGGTAGCATGTTTGATCGTTCAAGTCCGGGCTGGCCGGCGAAGCCGGTAGAAGGAGCGTCGAGGGGGTGAGCACGTGACGAAGGGCGAGGTCGGGCCCGTGCCGGGGAAAGCCGCGAGAAAGCGCCCGACCATTGAGATGGTCGCCAAGCGCGCAGGTGTCAGCCGCCAGACCGTGTCCAACGCTCACAACGCTCCCCACCGCCTGCGCCCCGAGACGCTTAGGAAGGTGCTCGGCACTATCGATGAGCTTGGGTACCGTCCGAGCAGGGCTGCGCGCTCGTTGCGGACACGTTCCACTCAGGTCATAGGGTGCCGGCTCCTGCCCGGCAACCCCTCGGGCACTGGAGGAGTCCTCGACCGCCTCCTGCACGCCCTGTGCGACGCTGCTCGTTCCAAGGGTTACGACGTGCTGACCTTCTCTGTAACGAGCGACGACGAGGAGATCGAGGTCTTCGACGACCTCCTGGCCCGCAACGCCGTGGACGGCTTCGTGCTCGCCAACACTCACCACGGGGACATCCGGCCCGACTGGCTATTGGGCGAAGGAGCGCATTTCGTAGCCTTCGGCCGGCCTTGGGGAGCCGAGCACCCGTCTCACTCGTGGGTCGACGTCGACGGGGCTGCTGGTACTGCCGAGGCCGTACGCCACCTCGCTTCGCTTGGCCATTGCCGGGTTGGCTTCCTCGGCATCCCCGAAGGCAGTGGTACCGGTGACGACCGCTTTTCGGGGTGGGCCCGGGCAACCGAAGAGCTTGGGTTGCCGACGACAGGGCTCGTCTTGCGGGCCGAGGACGGGATCCGTTCGGGCAAGGCGCTCGCAGAGAAATTGCTCAGCCAGGCCAACCCTCCTACCGGCATAGTGTGCGAAAGCGACGCTCTCGCGGTGGGCGCGCTGCGCGCCATCGAGGATCTTGGGCTCGTGCCGGGCCGGGACGTTTCGGTCGTAGGCTTCGACGACAGCCCAGCCGCCTCTGTGCTCCGCCCGCGCCTCACGAGCGTCCGTCAGCCAATAGAAGCCGTTGCCCAGAAGCTCGTCGAGGTGCTCCTCGCCGAGATCACGGGCACGCAGCGCCGCGCGTCTCGCGTCCTGCTAGCACCTTGGCTGGTGGTCCGCGAGTCGAGCGGCCTCGCCCTCGCTCCAACCCAGGGCGCCCGGGGGGCAGAAGCCCCCTCAATAGGCGGCCAGCTGGCGAGCGGGGTGGCCGGTAGTGCTGCCGGTGCCCTTGCCAGCAAGGCCACAGGTCCTTTCCTCCTAGCCGAACCCAACAGAAAGGAAGAGAAATAGATGAACCTTAAGCCAACAAGAGCCATCACGAGCCTGGCGGCAGCGGTCGCCTTGGTCGCGGCGGTGTCACCCGGCACGGCATTGGCGAGCGGGGTCGCGCTCACTGGGCCGGCTCACGGTGTGACGCTGCAGTTCATGATCGCCTCGTCAGGTACTGCTGAAACCAACGCCGACAAGGCAGCGGCAGCCGCCTGGGGTAAAGCGACCGGGAACAAGGTCAACGTGGTCAACTCGTCCAACCTCACCGAGCAGCTGACAGAAGCCTTTGCCGGCGGCAGCCCGCCGGACATTTTCTACGGCGAAACACCCATGTTCGACAGCATGGTGAAGCAGGGCCAGTTGCTCGACTCGGGCAACCTCGTCTACCCCGCGAGCGACTTCTACCCGGCGCTGGTCAAGGAGTTCAGCTACAACGGGCAGTTCTATTGCGTGCCTAAGGACTCGTCCACGCTGGCGATAGAGATAAACGTGGCAGATTGGAAGGCAGCAGGGCTCACCAACGCCGACCTGCCGACCACATGGGCCAAGCTCGCGGCCGACGCCAAAGCCCTTACGCGCAACGGCGTGACAGGGCTGGTGATGTCGCCCACCTTGGACCGTATCGGGGCGTTCTTCAAGGAGGCTGGGGGCAGCTACATCAACGCCCGCGGCACCCAGTTCACGTTCGACTCCCCGCAAAACCTGGAAGCCATGAAGTACCTGCAGGGCATGTTGAAAGCCGGCACGCTCAAATGGTCCTCGCAGGTGGACGCCGGTTGGGGTGGTGAGGCGTTCGGCCTCGGCAAGGCGGCCATGACGGTCGAGGGCAACTGGATAATCGGGGCGATGCAAAGCGATTACCCCAAGATCCAGTACGAAGTCGTCCCGATGCCGGTCGGCCCGACGGGCGACCATGGCACCTTAGTGTTCACGAACTGCTGGGGCATCGCGGCTGGGTCCAAGTACACGAGGGCTGCTGTGAGCTTCGCCAAGTACCTTGCGTCACCGGCGCAGCAGTTGCGCTTTGCCAACGCCTTCGGGGTGATGCCTTCCCGGCCGGCGGTGGCCAAACAGTGGGCGGCTGAGCACTCGAAGCAGCTGGTGGCGAGTGGGGACCAGTACCCGAACGTGTCGGCCTTCGTACAGGGCGACGCTTACGCTATGCCTCAGGTTTCGACGATCGGGTTCGCAACCGTCCAAAACAACTTCGACAACGAGCTCATCAACCTAGCTACTGGGAACCCCGCCCAGATGCTTAGCCAGCTGCAGACTTACTCAGAGGCGCTGCTCCACCCGTAAAGGGCGCAAGCAACGTCCTTGGCTATTTGCCGGCTGTTCCTTTGGGCGGCACTTGCCAACTAGGCGCCCGGGCCTAGCCTTAGGCTTGTGCCGCCCACTGGGCACCCTGGGGCCCACGGCCGGTGGCCTCGGGGACCGAAGGGATGCCGGCGTTGCCCGTTGGTATTGCCACCCGAGGGGTACTTTCACCCGAGGGGTACTTTGAGGCATAGCTGGAAGGCTCATTTTTGAGGAGGGGCTTTGGTTGGCTAGTACTTTTGGCGCTGAGCCCAGCAGGAGGCGCGGTGGTCCCTCCAGCGGCCCGCCAGTCGGCGGGCCTGCAGGGGAGACCTTGGAGGTTGCCGGGCCAGGAGGGGGAAGGGTCGCAAGCGCTGGCGTAGCTGTACCGCTCGCAAGTGCGTCTGGCGGGCTAACAGTGCCGGCAACTGTGCAGGAGCGCGCCGGGGTCTCAGGCGAGCGTCGGGCGCCGCCGTCTCGTTACCCTGGCCGTCACCTCGGCCTTGGGAAGCGCCATAAGGGCGCGGTGCCGAGAGCGACGGGGGCGCTGCACAAAGGCGAGGGTGTGTTCGGGTGGCTGTTCATCTCGCCAGCGCTCGCCATCTTGGTTTTGTTTGTGGTCCTGCCAATATTCCTTGCCTTTTATGTCAGCTTCACCAACTGGTCTGGCCTTACGCCTCCCCTGTCACGCAACGTCCAGTTGGTCGGCCTTGCCAACTACCGTCAGCTCCTGGCTCAGCCGGGCCTTTACCAAGCCAACTTCGCAGAATCCGTCCGCAACGTCTTTTACTATGTGATCTTCACCGTACCGCTCCAGACCGCCCTGGCCCTCGGGCTCGCCGTGCTGGTCAACAACAAGTTCTTGAAAGCGAAAGCCTTTTTCCGAGGGGCTTATTACCTTCCCTCCGTCACGAGCTCGATCGCGATCACTGTCATTTTCATGTACCTGTTCCAAGGCCAAGGTGTGGTGAACATGATCTTCCACTTCTTCGGCTGGAGCAACCCCCCAGACTGGATCTACGACCAGAACGGCTTGTTCACGACCATCCTGTCTGCCATAGGCGTGAACAGCCCAGGCTGGGGCAACCACCTTGTCATGGGCTTGTCGGCTTGGCAGTGGCTGGCCGGCCCGTCGATCGGCATGTGCGTCATGATCGTCATGGTCAGTTGGACTACGGCCGGCACCTTCATGCTGTTCTTCTTGGCAGCACTGCAGCAGATCAGCGACGACATAGACGAGGCGAGCGAAATTGACGGGGCGACGGCCTGGCAAAGGTTCCGTCGGGTAACCGTGCCGCTTCTCCGGCCGACGCTTGTGCTTGTCTTCACCCTCGGGTTCATTTCGACTTGGCAGGTGTTCGACCAGAGCTTCCTGTTAGGCCCCGCCAACCCGACGGACATCACCCCGGCGTACTACGCGTACCAGGTGAGCTTCCAGGACAGCGGTTTCGGGATGGGGGCAGCCATCGCCTTCCTGCTGTTCGGGTTCATCGTGGTACTGACACTGCTCCAACGCAAGTTCGTAAAGGAGGACCTCACCAAGTGAGCGCCCGCGCCTACAGCCCTGCTTGGCGGCGTGCCCTCGGTTACACGGGGCTCACCGTGATGGCCGTGCTGTTTATATTCCCCTTTATCTTCTCGGTCATGAACTCCCTCAAGACTGACCCGCAGGCAACCAATGACGCCATTAGCCTCATCCCCCGGCCAGTGTCGTTCGCGGCATGGAAGCAGATCTTTGGCGTTGGTGCCGCCGGCACGAACACGGACTTCCCCCGATGGCTCTTCAATAGCGTGTTCGTGTCTGTTTGCATAACCCTAGGGCGGGTTTTCCTCGACAGCCTTGCTGGCTACGCACTTGCCCGGCTCAGGTTCCCTGGCCGCAAGCTCATCTTCGGGTTCATCATCGCCACCCTCGCAGTGCCCAGCGTGGTCCTCATGATCCCCATCTTCTTGGTCCTGAAGCAGCTCGGCATCTTCAACTCCTACCAGGGGATGATCCTCCCGATGCTCGTCGACGTAGCGGGCATCTTCCTGATGCGCCAATTTTTCTTGCAGGTCCCCGATGCCCTCGAGGAGGCAGGCCGTATAGACGGGGCCAACATGTGGCAGATCTTTTGGCGCGTCGTGCTGCCCGTGGTGCGCCCAGGGGTGCTCGCCTTAACGATCCTTTCGTTCAACGCTTCATGGAACCAGTTCATGTTCTACCAAGTCGCCACTATCTCGCCCAAGTACTACACGCTTGTCACTGGCCTTGCCAACCTCGTGGGAGGTGGCTTGTCAGCCGGCAACCAGTTCCCTCTCAAGCTGGGGGCTTCGGTGCTCACGGTGCTGCCCATGGTCATCTTGTTCGTGGTCCTACAGAAGTACTTCGTCCGGGGCGCCGCCGCTGGGGCGGTGAAGGGCTAGCTAAGCCTGGATCCGCAGCCCCAGGGACACGTAGTCCCGCCTAAGCATCCACCAAAAGTTGCCTCCGGCCTGGGAGAATTGGTGTCGCTGCAACAACCGGTCGGCCCAGGGACGGAGGCACCTTTTAGATGC